>Ga0209832_1000301_pt1 | contig 33004 bp, 24 predicted proteins | sample COGITO_mtgs_1104_2_FD_185516 | JGI IMG/M metagenome (GOLD analysis project Ga0209832, IMG submission 185516) | Pelagic marine microbial communities from North Sea - COGITO_mtgs_110407 (SPAdes) (version 2) | ecosystem: Environmental > Aquatic > Marine > Epipelagic ...
CCATTTAAAATTAGGCCCAGTTTATAGAATTTAGGGATACTATCATTTTTACCACCGTATCCTAGTGTGGCAATAAGTGTGAACAATACAAAAATAAAATTATTCATATTTATTATTGTGCCTAACGTTTAAGCTATACGCTGTTGCGTTTGATTAAAGATAAAATTAATTTCGAAGTAAGGACTTGCGAGTTTGAATGATTTATCATTCGAAGCGAGATATAAAGCAATAGAGTATAGGTAGTGTTAGCATTTCGTTATTCTTTTTCAAGTGTTTTCATTAATTCAAAACATAGCTTGTCTATATTTCCCTTATTCGGATTGAATGTAGATACATTTGATAGAATAATTATTCCATTTTTTGACTTATCGTCAATTACCATTGATGATGAATATCCTCCAGTACCTCCATTATGCCAATACCAAAGATTGTCAGATTGAGACTTTAATATGACCCAGCCTAAACCGATATCCATATTATCATTTATTTCAAAAGTTTTTTCTCTTGTAAGTTTGAGTTCCTTGTTTGAATCATCAAATTGAGAAATAGCAAAATACGATAGGTCTACAACTGTTGAAAATATTCCACCTGCGCCTGCTAAAACTGAAAGCTCCCAATTCGGAACTTCTTTTCCTTCGCTATTTAAGCCTCTAATTATATCTCCTTTTATTTTACTTATATCTGCCGTTGAATTTTGCATATCATATTTGGAAAATATTTTATTCTGCAAAAGGCTTTCATAACTATCATTTTCAATTTTGCTTAAGGTATAACCGAGTAATCCTGCTCCTAAATTTGAATATTGATTTACTCCTTTATTTGATAGTTCAAGGTGCTTGGTTAAGTACTCTTTTAGTTCTTTTTCCCTGTATTCTTTATAGGGGTTTTCAGGGTTGACTTTTGTGAAATCAAGATTTGTGGGTAATGGAGGAAGTCCAGATGTATGATTCGAGAGATCAACAAACGATATTTCCGTATTATTATTTAAAGGTGTTTCTAAATAATCATTGATATTTTCATTTGACTTAATTTTTCCTTCAATAACAAAATTTGCAAGGAGCGTAGATGTAAAAACTTTGGATATAGAACCTATTTCAAAAACGCTTTTTTTGTTTTCACTCGTTGAAATAGTATCACGTTCCTTTTTTATTCCAAAGTAGTTAACTTTTCCATCTTTAATTATTGCAATAGAAACTTGTGTGTTATTTGGAAAAATATTTGTGCTTTCAAATATGATTTCAGATTGTTCTTTTGTTATTAATCCATTTTTAATAGTCAAATTATTCATTACATTTTCGACATTAACCTCTTCAACAAAAGGTTTAACTAAAAAGCTGTTTATTTCCGAACTATCATCTATTGAAATATTGAGAGCAAAAATAGCACGTTCAAATGTAGTTTTATAAGATGCAGAAGTTCCATTTTCATATTTTATAAATTCTTGATTGGTTATGTTTCCTGCTTGAGATTTAAGACCTTTAAGAAATTCTGTGGTTTTTTCTATTGGTAACGTCTCTTTCATTACATCTGCAAACATTGAAAATATTCCATTGTAATTATCATTATTAAAATGTTCTATAAATTTTTCAGTTACAACTTTGTTTGCGGTTTTTTCCGTTTGTCCGAACGAAAGATTAACTATTAGAGTCAAAACTATTAGTATTATATTTTTCATTGTTTTTTAAGTTTTTTTTGTTTATTCTAATGATTGCTAACGTTTCTCAGCTAAGAAGGCGTAAGGACGTTTTACTAAGATTGTTTTCTAAAGATAAGAATGATTTCCCACCTATTATTTTGTAACGAAGCGTAAACCCCTTATGCTTCTTAGGTGATGTTATATGCATCAAAAAAGCTCCTCATTTCTGAAGGGCTTTAATGAATTTTAATCTTCTACTTCCATCACACGCTCTGTTGAACCGTCACTATAGACGAAAATAAGCGGTGTGTTTGGTTTGAATTCTGTTTCGCGTCCCATAAGGTCGATTATCTTCACAAGTTCTTTCTTACTGTTGGCTAATTCTTCAATGCCGGCATTACAATTATATGAAGGAACGTTGGTGCTCCAAGTTGGTCCGTTGGTTAATGTACCGTCATTTACATTGGTCGTTATGTCAGTAGCTATTGAACCTGTCCCTTCCTCAAAATCCCAGTATCCACTCAAACCAATTTCAGTTCCAATCGGTGGACATATAATGTAATTGTTAATTTCAACAGAATCTAATGCATAATCCCAAAGAGCAATTCTATTTATTAAACCATCAAAAAAACGAATTGTAGCTTGATTTGATCTGAAGCAACCAAAAGTAATTATGTCAAAAGTACTGTTTCCAGGAGTTGAACTGGTAGTTACTGAATCAACTAAGCTTCCGTCTACATACATAAGACTATAGTTCGAGCCTATCGATAAACTAATATTTACCCATTGATCCAAAGGGATTATGGTGTTAGGTCCACCCTGATTGTTGTTTGAACCAACTTGAAAACCTAGTGTAGAATCCTGTCGAATTGCAATTTGATTTAAACCAGCCACTACATTATTCTCGGAAATAGCATTGTATAAAAACCCTAGATCTCCGATTGGGTAACTGTCCAGTTTAAGTGATATATAAATTGTTTTTTCAGGTGTATCATAACCATTATTTAGTTCAATATACTGGTCAATTCCATCAAATTCTAAAGAATAATTATTTGTTTGCGCAGATAAACCAAAAGAAAGAGCTATCGCTCCAAAAAGTAGTAGTGTTTTCATAGTAGTTTTTTTTCAAATATAATCATTCAGCACTTAATTGCATATAACGTTTAGTATATGGCAAGTAGGGCAGTAGAAAGCGGTGAACTTTCGGATTTGGCGGTGTTGGTAAACAGCACTGAACTTTCGTATACCACCGATAGTCCTATTTGCTATATATGGTGTTATCAACTTTTTTCTAATTTTTAGAAAATCTAAAGAAATATTTTTCATTTCGTTGAGTATCATGCATTACCATTGTTCCATCAGATTCTAAATAAATTTCACCAATATCAGAATTAATATATAGTTTATTGTTAACTAGTTCACGTCCAATTGTATATTTATATTGCCTTTGGGCACTTACATCCGTCTTCCCGTTTTGATGTAAAGTAAACATAGTCCAACTAAAAACACCATCTATTGAATTAGTTGGATAGAAATTTAAGGTAAAACTATAGTTGTTTTTATTACCGTATTGAAAATAATCAAACCTATAATATTTTAAAAAATCATTAACCTCATTCAAGTTATTTAAATCTAAATTTATGTCAAGGTCGGTGTTTTCAATATTAGATACAATGGTTGTTGAGCCAATTTTTGTAAAGTTTTCATTGTATTTAATCATCAATATATCCCAAAAACCAGGTTTTCCATCATGGCTGCCATTGCTATTTCCCATTATTAAATAACCATTTTCACTTCTTACTATGGCTTTTGTGGATTCTCCATATTTCCCACCTTGAAAATCATTTTTGATGCCAGTTCCATCAAACTTTATCCTATTGATTTGGAAATCACCATATGAATTTCTTTTACTATTGGTAAGTAGAACATATTCTTTTTTAGTTTCTACAATATTTTTAGTTCCATACATTGTACCCTCAATATTTTTTGTCCAAAGAATTTTTCCAACTAAATCCATTTTAGCTATAAAAGTATTCTTGTCACTTTTTTTGGATGAATATTGTGCGTTTAAATCATAAGTATATCCAGCAATCAATAAGTTGTTATCGTGTGTTAGTAATATACCTGATGCCCTTTGCCAGCATTTATTCCCAGAATTAATACAATGGTTATGTGTTAGTCCTTTTGTATTTATTAATATGTCAAAGTCTTTGCTTAATTTTCCAAATAAAACACCTGAGTATTTTACTGAGCCTATAAAATATACATTGCCATTTTTATCAACATCTACTGAGCTTATTTTAGTTTCAGTTTCTCCTTCTTGGACGTATTTGTTTAATATATGACCATGTTCGGAAAGTTTTAGTATAATTCCCCTATTATCAATACTACTTGTAATGTATATAGCGTCATTTTTGCAAAATAAACTATTTACACCGTAATAATTTCCTAAGATTGGTTCGAGATTGATATATTTATCAATAATTAGGTTACCGTTGTAATCAAAAAAGAATACTCCTTTGTCCGTTAATAGACATATTTGGTTATTTAATTCTGAAACAAACATTCCTCTACCGAATTTTTCTTTGTGTAAGTCTATAACCCACATTTCATAGCCAGCTTCATTTAATTTTATCAGTTGGTCTATTTTTAGTTCTCTTATTTCTACTCCAGTTTTTATTTTAGTTTCTACACCAACAAGAGCAATAAATCCGCCATCAAATGTGGGGTGGACATCAATAGGATAGTCACTTTCTTTATCTCCATAATATAATTTCCATGTAGAACGGTTAATTAATTTATCCTTTATTTCATTTGAAATGCTGTATTTAGGGAAGTCATCAAGTAATTTTTGATAGCTTGCTATAGTATTACTATAGTTTTCGGTGTATTCCAATAATAACTGCAATGCATTATTAGCAAAGGAAGTGTTTGGATATTTGTTTATATAAGTATAATACCCTTCAACTGTATTTATCTCTTTTGTTTCTAGAAGTTCAATATTCATTATTAAACTTTGGATATCATCTTCATATTTCCCATTTGGGTATTTCTTCAGATAAACATCACATTCTTTTTTTAATTGTGTGTCCTGAGCTTTTTCGAAATAAGCACGTTCTAATTCGATTTTAGCTTCAGTTGTATAATAGCCAGAAGGATATGAATTTAGGTAATTCTCATAACTGATAATAGTTCGTTTTTCTTTTGCGGTATTATAATCTGTGTAATCCAGATAAAATAATCCCCCAAAGACTATCCCTATTAAAATTAATATTACGCTTACTATAATTAGTAGTTTTTTCATAATTGTTTGATAACGGTCAAAACTAAGCGCATACCTGAAAGGTTGCGCTTAGTTTATGTTAAGGGCATTTACATGTTTTAAACGCTTACAACTTCAAAACCACAATTCTGTAGATATTCTCTTGCCATGGTTAACTGAAAAACATTTGGGTTGGGGTCAAGATCTTCTTGATTTGCATAAATATTGGCCCAAGAAATTAGAAGTTTACATGGATATTTTTTCGATTTGTAATGAACCGCCCATTTCCTAGCGTTTCTTTTCGGTGGGACGTCTTCCTTGTCAATTTTTGATATTGCGAGTAAAATATGCTCACGTGTTATATTCTTGGGAATTGCCATAGAGATTGTTTTAATATTATTCTGTTCTATTTTAAAAAAGAAAGTAACATAAATAATTCCGCTATTCTTTTACAAGTTTAACACGCAAATTCGTCTGTTCAATAGACAAATTATAAATACCATTTGCTATGTTTGAAACATCAATAATCTGATTAGAATTACTAATTAAACCTTTTTTGACCAGAGCACCGAGTTGGTTGTAAATCATGTAATTTGAGCCAACCAAATATTCATCTAATGCGAGAGTAAACGTTTCGCTTGAGGGATTTGGATAAACTTTAACAGAACTATTATTTATTTCATTTATACCTGTAAAGTCAACTAACATACAAGCAGAAGTATCAATACAACCATTAGAATTTATCTCAACAGCATAATTACCTGTAAGCGTTGGTGTATAAGATTGATTTGTTTCGCCTACAATCTGTGCATTGGCATTATCACAATCTAGCCATTGATACGTTGCACCAACATAGTCTGCGGTTAATGTAGCACCTGTTTGTGTGACCGAATTAGAAATCGCAATTATTTCAGCGTTGTATAATTCTTGAATTTCACATTCTGTTATGGTCCTAACCCAAAATCCAATGTCATCTAGTTTACCTTTAAAAAAGGCATAACTTCCGAGAGAAACCGAGGATCTACTTCCAAATAAAGTTTGTCCGTCAGAGTTTCCAGCGATTTCCTGCTGATAGTTAAGAAAAGTATGTGGCACTGTTTCGGATGCCGCTAACTGACCATTAATATAAATTTTCCAAAGATTTGGTTCAAAAGTGATAACTACATGAACCCACTCATTAGGTGCACTTGAAATTGGATCTGTAGAAATACCATAGCTCGTACTTGGGTTTGTTGCACCAAAGCCGATGAAACCATTTTCATTGTACGAAGTGCTTTTATTTTTCCAATAAGAGTCGAAATTAATTATGCCAAAATAAGTACCAGCAATCGGTATGTTGTCAGCATTGAACCAATACGAATAAGTCATATTGGTCACATTACTATTACCACTGAATATTGGGCTCGTCAAAAGAATGTTATCATCTACTCCGTCAAAATAGTAAGCTGAATTGCTACTGCCAAATCTGTCCGTGGTTAGTGTTGCACCGTTTACCGTTCCATGATTCGAACCACCTGATTCGTCCAACGAATTGTTACTGAAAGAATAAAAGGCATCCAACCCTGCGGTAGGTACATAATTTGGTACTTGTCCAAATGAATTCAAAGAAAGAGCGATAGCTCCAAAAAGTAATATTTTTTTCATAGTGTTAGTTTTTAAGTGTTTAAATGTAATTATTATTCTGTTTTATTGCCCTTAACGTTTTGGCTAAACTGCGTTTTAATGCAGTTTAGGTTTTGTTAGGTTTAGTTTTATAATCCCCTTTACCGGATATTATGTTTCTTACGCCGCCAATCGGATTTTCTACATCACCCTTTCTACGTGGTATTAAGTGCATATGGCAATGAAAAACTGTTTGACCAGCATCTGCTCCTGTATTAAAACCAATATTATATCCAGTTATACTTGTATCTTCTTTTGAGAATTTTGATTTTAAATTGTGTGTCAATCGATTCATTGCATTTATCTCAGGCTGTGAAAGTTCAAAATAATCATTACAATGACGCTTAGGAATTACTAACACGTGTTTTGAGGTAACTGGAAATTTATCATAGAACGCAATTGATAATTCATTTTCAGCAATTATATTTCTTGAAATATTGCAGAAAACACAATCAGATATGCTTGTTTGATATTTTACATTAAGGTTTCTGAAATCCGTATCGTCCGTATCCCGCTTGTTTGCGTTACACGAAAAACATAATGCTTGATAGTTGTCTATTGAGTCTTCTCCTCCATGATTTTTTGGGATAATATGGTCAACTTCTAAAGCTTTTTCCTCTTTGGATATGCCACACAATTCGCATCTTCCATCAGCACGTTTTAAAACTTCATATCTCGTGGACCCCGGAACAGCTTTTCTGTTTCTTCGCCTATGTTCCCATATTTTAGTTCCTCTTTTGTTTATGTATTCTTCTATCTTCTGATCGCAGAGAGCAATAAGTTCCTGTATTTCAGATGATGACAAATCTTGGAATGATTTTAAGCCATATATATTTTTGTCTTTTGAAACAACTTCATTTTTCCGAAGAACACGTCCGACCATCTTATTGGTGATACCCTCATAATATTCAACTTGTGAAAAGTCATAACTCAAAATGTTTTGAGCAATAGTTTGCTTATTAGCAGTTCCTCCATTTTCCAGCAGTACCTTTATCATTACTGGCTGATAGATGTGAGACATACTCATCTTCTTTTCTATGAAGTTTTTTAGTTTATTCATCTATTAAACCTAACGTTTCAGCTAAACGGCGTTTTAATGCAGTTTAGGTTTTGTTGTGTACTATTTATTATTTCATCTCTTGAGGTAATTCTCTATGGAAAGAGTTGAAGGATAGCCCCTTTATTAAAATGCTGAACAGCACCTGCTACAAGCTGGTAGATATCCATTAGATTTTTTTAAATCCTTTCTAAATTTCGAAAATACTGTAGAATTCCAAATACTCTTTAATGAAGTATCGTGTAGGTTTCCAACTTTCAAATTGTAGCATCTACCATGGGCAGGTATAACTGATCCATCCGATTTTATCATTAAATTATGAAATACATCTTGACAACCCTTGCCAATAAATACTTTTGGTTTATTATAAAAAACATCAAGACTATGTTCAGAATCTAATTCAGGTGCAAAGAATACAGGAAATTTACTTTTAATACTTCTAACATTCTGGATTTCTTTCCAAAGAGCCTTCAAATTGAAATCGGCAGGATTAAATTCATCCAAATTAGACGCAGTGGCTGGATATTCCGCACTCCAAAGTAAGTTGTGTTCGTCCGCCAAAGTCTGAGGTGTAAAGTTTGGATGCATAAAAGCTATTTCCTTTAACGGGAATTGCTGAAAATACTTAACAAACTCTACAAGTTCATGTTGATTCCAGTTAGTCACAACACAATACACTCCAATTTTTGCTGGGTTTTTCTGACTCAAAACAGCCTCAATTCCAACAATAGCCCTTTGAAAACTTGATTTATGCCCCCTTATATAGTTATGCGTTTCCTCCAAACCATCCAAAGAAATGTACAATTCATTTAATCCTGTTTCACTCAAGACCTGTGAGTGCTTCCTTAAGTTTAGTGCATTGGTTGTAATCGAGGTAAACATTCCATTTTTATCTGCATATGCCAAAGTTTCTTCCAAGTGTGGATAAACAAGGGGCTCGGTGAAGGCATAACCTAACTTAGCTTGTGGTGCAAATTGTTTGCATTGATCTACTACCTTCTTAAATAAGTTGACCGGCATATTCATTGGGTGTGTGCCAACCAAATTTTGAGCAAAATTAGATGTGACGTTTTTTGTTCCTACATCACACATTTTACAATGTAGATTACATACATTATTAACCCCAAGAACTATCCATCTAGGCGGGTAGTACAATTTCTTAGGAGAGAATTTGATGTTGACTGATTTTAGTTTATTACGCATAGGTTGTCTTTTCTATTTTAAAAAAACTAATGTGATTTGAGTATTGGTTGTTATTGTACACAACAATTTGCTAAACGCTATAGATTATATTAGTCAATATATTACTATAGAGTTTATTTGTTTTATGGTGCGTCTATATTTAAAGAATCAAATGGACTTTCAATGCCTTTGATGTGCTTAATTGTTACTTGAGTATAAATTTCAGTTGTTTTAATACTGCTATGTCCCATCAAGTTTTGATTTAAAGTGGTTAGTTTGTAGATAAAGTTAACTAAAATTTATCTACAAATGGTTCTCCCCCAAATTTAAAATGATCTTTTGATAACTAATGTCTCCCCAAAAAAAAACTGGACAGTAAATTACTGGACAGTAAATTAAGTTTGAAGTTAACCCGGTGATTTATTAAAAGGAGTTTTTTTGCAGGAGCTCAGGTATGAGTAAAAAATAATTTATTTACTTGAAAGTCGAGAAGTTCTTTTGTATTAATTGTCAAATGAAATATACACTAATTTCATTCACTTAAAAAAGAGCAAATTTTGTATTTTTGTAATTTACGATGTTAATAATATAGGACTATATCATTAATAAGTAGAAAAAACGTTTTGGAAAACTGACAACACTTCTGTCACAGTTGAAAGGTAAAAACCCTGTAAATCAGAGACTTACAGGGTTTTATAGCGGTCTGGACGGGACTCGAACCCGCGACCCTCGCCGTGACAGGGCGATATTCTAACCAACTGAACTACCAGACCAAGTTTCCAAATTATTTTCTTAAATAACACTGACAACAGTCAGTCGGATGGAAATTGTTAATTGCTTAACGATTTAAGCGAGGGCGAATGTAATACAAATAAATGATTTAAACTTACTGCTCGCATGAAAAATAACATTTTTTTTAAAAATATTTTGGGTGCAAATAAAAAGAGCTCGTCATAAAAATATGACGAGCTCTTTTTCAATGAGTTAATTTTTTATTGCTTCACGAAGCGAATAACTCTGGCGTTATTGTTTTGAGTAATTCTCACAAAATAAATTCCAGCTTCTAAGTTTTCAACATTCATCTCAAAAGATGTTGTGGTGATATTTGAATGGCTAACCATCACTTTCCCACTAGCATCAGAAATTTGAATATTTTCAGTGTTTCCTTCTAATCCATTAATTGAAAGCACATCATTCGCAGGATTTGGAAATAGAGTAACATCGTTTAAAACGTTTCCTTCTATCCCTAAAATACTAACTTGAACAACAACTTCCATACTATCTGATGCAGGAGCAATCGCAGCACCTTCCTGTGCAGAAACTAAGTATTTTATTGTGTGTGTTCCAGCTCCAGCTATTGCTGGGTCAAATGTAGAACCAACGATACCAGGCCCACTAAAAGTTCCACCAGTAGTTCCTGTAACTGTTAAATTAACAGATGCATCTGTTGTACCATAGGTTGGTGCAAGACCAGTAAATGAAGGGTCTGGATTGATTGTCATCCACATAACATATGCAGCATTTTGATCAGCAAGTTCTATAGGGAAAAGTCCACATAAAGTTACATCAACCAATAAATCAATTGTACCATTAAAAACACCCGCTTCTGTTGGTGTTCCGGTGAAAGAAGCACAACCTAGTGTATTAACTCCTGGACTCGTTACATAATCAACTTGGTTAGTTACACCTGTAATTCCAGCTGGTAATGACGCAAACGTAATGTCATGCACTAAGTCTATTGCAATCTCGGTTCCAGCAAGAGCAGGATCAAAGACACCAGCATCAAAACAATCATTATTCATTACGAACGATTCAAAATCATCGTATGCTACATTAATATCTCCTCCCATGAGCATACTGTCGCAAGTTCCTCCATAAACTGGAAGTGATGCAGAGCAGTCCACTGGAGTACATTGCGCGTTAAGGTTTGAAACTCCCAATATTGAAAAAGGGATTAATAGTAGTAGTTTTTTCATATTTATTTATTTTTATGGTTAATTGTGTGAAATTACAACATTTTTATTCAAAATGAGTATTCGAAAGAACGACTTATCAACCTTTCATTATTAATTTCTAATGCATATTCGTTCATTCCTTTTAAATTTACCAGAAATATGGAAACTAAAAGATTAAATAAAGCAATTGCTGAGACGGGTTATTGTTCTCGAAGAGCAGCAGATAAACTCATTGAAGAAGGAATCGTTATGGTCAACAATAAAAAAGTTGGTTTAGGGGTTCAAGTGAGTAGCTCTGATATTATATCAGTGAATGGAAAAGTAATAACAAAGGTAGAAGAGCAAATTTACCTTGTCTTTAATAAGCCAACGGGCATTACGTGTACAACAGATCTAGATATCCAAGGGAACATCATATCATTCCTCGATTATCCCAAGCGCATTTTCCCTATCGGTCGCTTAGATAAACCAAGTGAGGGTTTAATCTTTCTAACCAATGATGGTGATATCGTTAATAAAATTCTCCGTTCAAGAAATAATCATGAAAAAGAGTATGTTGTTGGAGTGAATAAAAAAGTGACAGATTGGTTCTTAAAGAAAATGAGTAGCGGTTTACCTATACTTGAAACAACTACGAAGAAATGCACAGTAGAAAAAATAGATGATTATTCATTTAGAATAATATTAACACAAGGACTGAATCGTCAAATAAGAAGGATGTGTGAATACTTAGATTTCGAAGTTAGAACACTGAAGCGAATTCGAATCATGAATATAGAACTTGGGAGTCTTAAAAAAGGAAAATACCGAAGATTTACAGCTCAAGAATTTAGCGATTTGCAGGAATTAATTAATGAGTCCAGTGAAACAGAAGAGGCTTCTTGAAATACTAAGCCTTGGCTGTAGCTAATTTCTTTTCTTCCTTTCCTTGTCCAAGTCGATTCAATAATATGAAATGACTTTTCAACGCGCCTAAAAATGTTTTGTGGTGATTATAGGGTACATCGTATTCTTCGGCTGTAGCCTTTACAATTTTTGAAATGTGACGGTAATGAACATGACATATTGTTGGAAATAAGTGATGCTCAATTTGATAATTTAATCCTCCTACATACCATGAGAATAAACCGCTCCCATTTGAAAAGTTTGCTGTTGTGTGCATTTGCAAAATTGCCCAGTTTTCTTCAACTGAATTGTTCTCATCCGCTTCATAAAAACTGGTCTCTTCAATAACGTGTGCTGATTGAAATATTAAGGCAAGAATTAAACCTGCAATTGCATGCATTAATAAAAAGCCAAGAACAGGCACACTCCAATGTAATTCGGTAAGACTAATTGGCAATACAATAAATGTCAACACATAAATGATCTTTAAGGAGAAGATTTTAACCAACGCATTTTTTAATTTGAGTTGTTGTCCTTCTAAAAGCTCCATCCTATTGTAGCGAACAATTTGCTCAAAATCTTTAGAGAAAACCCAATAAATAGTTAATATGCTGTAAAGAATTGGTGCATAAAACAATTGGTATTTAAACATTTTTTTGTGCGGTTGGTTTGGAGTGAATCGCATGACACCTTTTTTCTCAATGTCTTCGTCAAAATGCTCAATATTTGTAAATGTATGGTGAAGAACGTTGTGTTGAATAATCCAGTTCGTTGGATAACCGCCTGCAAAAGCGAGCGTATATCCCATCATTTTATTGACAAAATTATTTTTTGAATAGGAGCCATGATTTGCATCATGCATAATAGATAGACCAATCCCAGATATACCAAACCCCATCAAACCCCACATGCCAATTGAAAGCCAAGTGGTGTGAACGACTCCTGTCATCATTAAAACAAATGGAATGAAATACAAAGACAACATGAATGCCGATTTTAACACCATGTTTAAATTACTGTATTTAGAGATGTTTTTTTCCTTGAAATATGTATTTACACGTTTCCTTAATTCCTTGTAGAATTCAGGGTCTTTTTTATCTGCAAATTTTATATAAGGAGCACTCATAAATTTTGTTTATCGTAATTCTAATACAAAGGTACGGCTAAAAAAAACAAGTCTCTTCATTTAACTTGAAGAATATCAAAGTGCTTTTTTGATTTGTCAGAATAATTCAAGAAATGAAGATGGGTTTAAAAGTCAATTATTAACTTTACTTCAACTTAATTTCAAAACATGTCAAACGTATTAATAGTATCCGTTTTAGTCATTTACTTTCTTGTATTAATTGCAATTTCTTATTTAACGAGCAGAAAAGCAGATAACTCTTCCTTTTTTTTAGGAGAAAGAAAATCACCTTGGTACATTGTCTCATTTGGAATGATCGGTGCTTCGTTGAGCGGTGTTACATTTATTTCTATACCTGGCTGGGTAGGTAATGAATCTAATCAATTCAGCTATATGCAAGCTGTTCTTGGATACTTGGTTGGTTATTTTATTGTTGCTTACGTTCTTTTGCCTTTGTATTACCGTTTGAATTTAACTTCTATCTATGAGTATTTGAAACAACGTTTTGGTTATTGGTCATACAAAACGGGTGCATCCTTCTTTCTGCTTTCACGAATTCTAGGTGCGTCTGTGCGGTTATTGTTAGTAGCAAATGTTTTGCAATCAATTTTGTTTGATGATTGGGGAATCCCATTTGAAGTCACGGTCATTATTTCAGTTTTATTAATTTGGATTTACACCAATCGTGGAGGAATTAAAACAATCGTTTGGACAGATACCTTGCAAACAACATTTATGCTTGGATCAGTTATTTTCACAGTTTGGTTTATTAGCGATGCACTCAATTTACCTGAAAATATAGGAGCTGTTGAAGTAATTAAGTCAAGTGCCTATTCTAAAATTTTCTTTTTCGATGATATCAATAGCTCCAATCATTTTTTAAAACACTTTCTAGGGGGAATATTTATTACCATTGGTATGACAGGTTTGGATCAAGACATGATGCAAAAGAATCTGAGCTGTAAAAACATCAGGGATGCGAAAAAGAATATGATTTCAATGGCTTTCGTACTTGTCTTAGTTAATCTGATCTTTCTAGGTCTAGGAGCATTACTCTATTTATACGCGATAGAGAATAATATTAATTTTGAAAAGCCTGACTTACTTTTTTCGGCAATAGCAATGAGTGATTCAGCAGGACCGTTTATTGGAGTGTTATTTCTACTTGGATTAATTGCAGCAGCATATTCAAGCGCTGATTCCGCATTAACTTCATTGACGACGTCTTTTTCTATTGATTTTTTAGGGGTCAATGATGAAAGTAAGAAATCATCAGATAAAGAGAAAGTTAGAAAAACAGTCCATATTATTATGTCAGGAGTCATCATAATCACTGTGCTTATCTTGAAAAGATTTACAGATGAATCTGCCATTGGTTTATTGATGAAGTTTGCAGGATTCACCTACGGTCCATTAATTGGGATGTTCTTCTTTGGTATTATTTCGAAACGGTTTGTTGCCGATAAGCGGGTCCCTTTGGTGAGTTTTATTTCGATTGCTGCTACAGTTTTCTTATGGTATTTCTCCGCAGGTGCACCTGGTGGTTATACTGTTAACGACGTCTCTTTCGGTGTTTTTGGCGCTTATAAATTTGGATTCGAAATAATTATTTTAAATGCAGTGATTACTTTTGTTGGATTGTTTCTAGTCTCAAAAGCAGCCAGCAATAAAATAATAAACGATTTGAATTTCTAATCTTGAATTCTTCACTAACTTAGTAGTATGAGAATACAACTGCATGACAATAACAAGCACCTCAATTTTGCCCCGCTTAGTCTAACACGCCCAATTGGTAATCTACGTATTGGAATTTTAACGAATGACGAACGGTGGAGAGTATTGTTGCCAGATGCAGTTATTTCTTTCGAAACGGAAGACTATTTGGCAAAGAAATTCACGAAAGATAATCATGCAATGTGTGTTAACGCCTGTGTTATTCCAAACAGTGATATTGTAGAAGAAGTTCTCAAGCTAAAAGGAAACGAAGAATTAATTAGTCAAGGTTTATGGATTGCAAGATCTGGTACAGGCGAAATTCTGAAAGAGTATTCAGGCAAAGAGCCTATGGTTATTAACGAACGATGGGAGTTATACCAGAAGAATGCTGAAGTGTTAGCACAAGATTTTAAATTGTTAACAGATGGCAGAACTTCAGTACAACTGTCAGCTACGAATACAATCATCGGTGATCCAAATCAAATATTCTTGGAAAAGGGAGCTAAAGTAGAAGCAGCAATTCTTAATACAGAAGAAGGCCCGATATACATTGGTGAGAATGCGGAAATTATGGAAGGTTCAATCGTTCGTGGAGGTTTGGCGATGTGTGAAAATAGTGTTCTCAAATTAGGAACAAAGATTTACGGTGCAACAACACTAGGGCCATACTGTAAGGTTGGTGGTGAAGTAAATAATGTCATTTTTTATGCTTATTCAAACAAAGGCCATGATGGTTTTTTAGGAAATTCAGTTATTGGAGAATGGTGTAACATAGGGGCTGATACAAATACCTCTAATCTTAAGAATAACTACGGCTTGGTTAATACCTATTCATATGCATCAAATAATATAGAACAAACGGATGTTCAATTTATGGGATTAATGATGGGAGACCATTCTAAGTGCGGAATCAATACAATGTTTAATACAGCTGCTGTTGTAGGAGTTTCATGTAATGTTTTTGGTGCTGAATTTCCACCTAAATACATAGCTTCCTTCTCTTGGGGTTTGCAAAATGAAAATTATGCTTTCTCAAAAGCAATAATTGCATCCAATAATATGATGAAGCGAAGAGAATTAGAACTTTCAGAAAATGAAATCGAAATTCTAAAGTTCCTTTCTGACAATAAATAAGACAAAATTGCAGTAATTCTCTATTGGCACACCCTTTGTCCTATTGGGTTAGTTAGATCTGAATTTCAATTTTTAAGTGATATCAAAATTGTACTGACAGACTGACGGTTATAAAAACAATAATATGAGTGAACCTTTTGATAATAAATTTATAGATTTTTCTGCCCTTGAAGCAGATTCTGAATTTATCCCGTTAATTACTGCCGAGGAAGAAGAAAAAATGAACAAAGCGGAGTATCCTGAGAAATTAGCGATTCTTCCTTTAAGAAATAATGTGCTCTTTCCAGGGGTTGTGATACCCATAACAGTTGGTCGTGATAAATCGATTAAATTGATACAAGATGCTAATAAAGGATCTAAAATTATCGGTGTTGTTTCACAAAAAAATCAGGAGGTAGAATCACCAGAGTTTGCAGATTTGAACACTGTAGGAACTGTTGCTCAAATAATACGTCTACTTAAAATGCCAGATGGTAGCTCAACGGTCATTATTCAAGGAAAAAGACGATTTGAAGTTATTCAGCCAGTTCAAACCGAACCATATTTGATTTCTGAAGTGAAAATGCTTCAAGAATCGAGTGTCGATAATGCAGATAAAGAGCTGAAGTTAATGTTCAAAACGATCAAGGATTTGGCATTGCAAATTATTAAGGACAGTCCAAATATTCCTTCTGAAGCTTCTTTCGCGATTGGAAATATTGAGAGCCCGACCTTTCTAGTAAATTTCATATCATCGAATATGAATGCTGATGTTTCTAAAAAACAAGAGATGTTGGAAGAACTCGACATCAAGAAGAGGGTAGCAAAGGTAATGGAGCATCTGACTATGGAGATCCAGATGCTGGAAATGAAGAACGAAATTCAATCAAAAGTTCGAAAAGATATTGATCATCAGCAGCGAGAATATTTTCTTCATCAGCAAATGAGAACAATACAAGATGAACTTGGGGGAAATCCTCAAGAGCAAGATGTTGTTGATATGGTAGCTAGAGGAGAAAAGAAAAAATGGAGTGAAGGGGTTAAAAAAATATTTAATAAAGAAATAGATCGACTGGGGAGAATGAATCCACAAGGGGCTGAATACTCTGTGCAACTCAATTATCTTGATTTAATGCTTGACTTGCCTTGGGGAGAGTTTTCGAAAGACAACCTTGACCTCAAAAGAGCCAAAAAGATTTTGGAAAGAGATCATTACGGATTAGAGAAAGTAAAAGAAAGAATTTTAGAGTATTTGGCGGTGTTAAAGCTGAAAGGGAATATGAAATCCCCAATCTTGTGTTTCTACGGACCTCCTGGTGTTGGTAAAACATCTCTAGGGAAGTCTATTGCTGAAGCTTTGGGTCGTAAATATATCCGAATGTCTCTTGGTGGTTTGCATGATGAATCTGAAATTAGAGGACATCGAAAAACATACATTGGAGCGATGCCAGGTCGTGTTATTCAGAACATTAAAAAAGCCGAAAAAAGTAACCCTGTTTTTGTACTTGATGAGGTAGATAAACTAGGTAGAAGTAATCATGGAGATCCTTCATCAGCACTATTGGAAGTGCTTGACCCTGAACAAAACAAAGAGTTTTATGATAATTATATCGAAACTGAATATGATTTATCACGTGTTATGTTTATTGCAACGGCGAATAATTTGAGTGAAATTCAAGGTCCTTTGCGGGATAGAATGGAATTGATTGAAGTCAATGGATATACTGTTGAGGAAAAAGTTGAAATAGCCAAGCGTCACTTAATGCCGAAGCAGCTAAAAGCACATGGTTTAACGAAGAAGGATATCTCAATTGATGCAAAAGCACTTGAGAAAATTGTTGAAGATTATACCAATGAATCTGGTGTGCGTGGTTTGGATAAAATCGTAGCAAAAGTTGTGCGAAATAGAGCACGACAGATTGTAATGGAAGAAGAAATCGTAACTAGAGTTGGAATCAAAGATCTTTTTGAAATTTTAGGAGCGGGGAGAGGAAAGACCAAATATGGAAATAATGATGTTGCGGGTGTTGTTACTGGTTTAGCTTGGACAAGTGTTGGTGGAGATATTTTATTTATAGAATCGTCGATTACTAATGGAAAAGGGAAGCTGACTTTAACTGGGAACCTTGGTGATGTCATGAAGGAGTCTGCCGTTATTGCCTTAGAATATTTAAAATCGCATAGTGAACTTATCGGTCTCGAACAAAAGGTATTTGACGAGAAAAATATCCACATTCATGTTCCTGAAGGAGCAACGCCTAAGGACGGACCTAGTGCAGGGATTACAATGTTAACTTCATTGGCTTCTGTATTTACACAGCGAAAAGTGAAGAAGAATCTCGCTATGACAGGTGAAATAACGTTGCGTGGAGATGTCTTGCCAGTAGGTGGAATCAAAGAGAAAATACTTGCAGCCAAACGAGCAAAAATTAAAGAGATCATTCTTTGTGAGAAGAATCGAAAGGACATAAGTGAAATTAAAGAATCCTATTTAAAAGGCTTAACCTTTCATTATGTGACTAAAATGGATGAGGTTTTGAAGCTTGCTTTGACCAATGAAAAAGTAAAAAAATAGTAGGATTTAAAATAGGAACAAAAAAAGTAGCATCATTTATATGATGCTACTTTTTTTTATGATTGAAAGAGTTTTTATTCTCCTTTCCAATTTTCATCTTTTCCTTTGATGTAAGGAATTGATTTGTCTTTAAGTTTTGTTTCAATACTTCTCAACTGAACAATAGAATGATCCAGTAGTTTTCTGAATTCTATATATTCCACTTCAGCCTCAGCTTTGTTACGAACTTGCGTATCTGTGAAGCCAGTAGTGTTTGAAGATAATTGATATTGAGTTGTACCAAGTCGAGATGAAATACTTGGCGAAGTTTCAAATTCATAGCTTGATTTTAAGCCATCTCCCCACAGCATTAATTTAGCGGCACTCAATTCTACCTTAATCGCTTCAACGTCTTTTAATAAAGCCAAATCAGCATTTGGATATGTTTTTATGGCATGTTCAACTAAGTTTAATCTTGATGAAGTTTCATTCATCAATTTACCTGAGCCATCTACTTGACGTTTTAATTCGGCAACTTCAGCTCTGAATTTGCTAAGTGCTTTGCTATCTTGAGCAATTAGTGTTTGATTATTTAACCCAACAACTTTAAATTTTTCAGTGGAAAGAACCTCTTTTACGATTCCATTTTTAATTGAATATATTTCAACTGTGTAAGTACCTGGCTCTGCTAAAAAACCTTCATCTGGACCTGAATAACGGCCATATTTCTCTTTTGAAAGTTTTATTGGGGAAGTAGATTCTGTACGAAGATCCCAAGTAACTCGAACAATTCCTTTTTTAGGAGTTGTTTTTAATCGTTTTACTTCTTGTCCTTCAGAATTTTTAATAATCCAAATGTAGTTTAGCTTATCTTCATTCGCTTCCGCTCTCAACTCTTCAAAACTCGGGTAATCCACAGCTTCCTGCTTTTCTTCCAATTCTTTCGATTCCTTTTGACGAATTTCTTTTTTCGTTTTTTCTGTCTCCTTTGTGTAAAAAGTAAAGGTAGCTCCATATTTTGGGTTCTCAGAATGCCATAAATTAGCACCTTGAGTTCCTGTTCCATTTAATCCTAATGGCGCGCTTGGAATATATTGTAAAGCATCCTTAATTTTAAACATATGATTGTCAGATTCAAGAACAGCCGTTTTAAGAGTTCTAAGTGGTGCGTAATTATCAAGTACGTAGAAACCACGACCAAAAGTAGCTACAACTACATCATTTTCTCTTTTCTGTAAATCGATGTCATATACCGCAATTGTTGGTAACCCTGCCAATTTTACCCAGTTGATACCTCCATCAGTAGAAAAGAAACAACCAAACTCTGTTCCTGCAAATAATAAATCAGGATCTACGTGATCTTGTCTAATTGCAAAAGCAGAACCTCGTTCAGGTAAATTGCCAGCAATTGATTTCCATGTTTTTCCCTTATCATTACTTCGCATGATATAAGGTTTAAAATCGCCAGAGCGGTGATTATTGAATGTTGCAAAAACAATATTCTCATCATGAAGACTTGCTAGAATCATGTTGACACGAGTATTTGCAGGGACTCCATCAAATGAAGCAACTTTCGTCCATGTTTTACCAGCGTCTGGAGATGTCTGAATCAGTCCATCATCTGTTCCAGCATAAAGTAGGCCCTCAGTCAGCGGAGATTCATCAAATGCAACAATATTGCCATAGATAGTTGTCGATTTATTTTTCATAACCGCATCAATAGACCATACTTGATCCATTACAGCTAATTTGTTTCTGTCGATTTGACTTGAAAGGCTAGGGGATATTGTTTCCCAATCATCACCTCGATTTGAACTTTTAAAGACTTTGTCAGCGCAGAAATACAATGTTTTATTATCGTGTGGTGATATTAGTAAAGGAGCATCCCAATTCCATCGATACGCGTCCTCACCAATTGCTGGCATTGGTTGAATTGGTGTTTTTTCTCCTGAAGTTCTATCGTAGCGCACAAGCCAACCATATTGTGCTTGGGCATAGGCGATATTAGGGTCGTTTGGATCAATTGCAGATTCAAAACCATCTCCGCCATTAGTTATATACCAATCAGCATTGAGAATCCCTGCGTTGTTGATCGTAGCAGAAGGTCCACCCATTGAATTGTTGTCTTGAGTTCCGCCATATATATTGTAAAAAGGATAATCGTTATCAGTAGCAACTTTATAGAATTGGATAATTGGTAAGTTACTGTAATAGGTCCAGTCTTTGGCGTGATTATATGTTTCATATATACCTCCATCACATCCAACAATCCAATGATTAGGGTCGTTTGGATTAATCCAGATGCAATGGTTGTCAACATGTTTCATTGATTCGCCAGTGGCGACAAAGTTTTTACCACCATCTGTTGTATGGTGTAACCATGTGTTCATTGAGAAAACCTTGTCTTTATTCGTTTTATCACAAATAATTTCTTGGTAGTAATTACCACTCGTTTTGTAGCTAGACATTTTGTCCCAAGTTTCCCCTTTGTTCGTAGAACGGAAGAAGCCACCTTTCTTATCTCTTGCTTCAACAATAGCGTATACATAATTTGGATCTACTGGTGAAACAGCAATTCCGACTCTTCCCATTTCTCCTTTAGGTAATCCAGAATTTATTTTTCTCCAATTTTCTCCACCATCAGTTGACTTATATAATCCAGATTCCGGTCCACCTCCAATGTAAGTCCATTCCCTTCTTCTTCTCTGGTGAGCAGATGCGTATAGAATAGATGAATTCGATGGGTCAATTGCGATTTCTGCAATTCCCGTGTGCTCTGAAATGTCTAAGGTTAACTTCCATGTTTCTCCTCCATCTATTGATTTATAGACGCCACGTTCTCCACCTTTGCTCCAAACGGGACCATATGCGGCAACCCAAAGAGTGTTTTCATTTGAGGGGTCAATAATTATCTTCCCAATGTGTTCAGAATCCTTCAACCCCATATTTTTAAATGACTTACCACCGTCTACAGATTTGTATACGCCATCTCCATAAGCTACAGAGCGTTGATTGTTGTTTTCACCTGTTCCAACCCAAATAGTATTTGGATTCGACGGGGCAATTGCTAAACATCCGATTGAATAGGAGCCATAGGAATCGAAAATAGGAGAGAAGGTCGTACCATGATTCGTTGTTTTCCAAACACCTCCAGATGCTGCCGAAACATACCAGGTATTTTGATTACTTGGGTGTATTGCAATATCTGAAATACGCCCAGAAGTCAATGCTGGTCCAACCATTCTAAAGTTTAGCGCAGAAACTAAAGATGAATTGATAGGAGATTCATCTGAGAGTTTTTTCTTTTGAGTGAACGCAATTGATACAATAATTGTACATAAAAGTGTAAGGAGTAATTTATTCATAGTTTGAAGTTTTGAGATGCACAAAATACAAAGTTTTGGTCAATTCAATCTGTTTAAAGTAGTCGAAGCTTAAAAATGCGTCTGTTTCGTGTAACCTTTTGAAGTTTTAAACGATATATAATATTAGGTGCGAAATTTGATTTCTCCTTGAAATAATTTAGAATAGACGAAATGCTTAAATATTATTTTGGAATTATTTTTTTAGCAATTAACACTTTTTCTTATTCACAAGAAGAATCTAATTCATGTCTAGATCCTAGTAAAAAGGTGATAAGATTACTTAAAAGCGCCAATGAAGCTAAAGATACCAGAACAGCCGTTGATGATTTTAACAGTGCGATCGCCTTGGATGAGGAAAACGCAATGGCCTATTATGAATATGGTATGTATGCTTACACCAATGCTTTGAAGTTCTATGATATGTACCCAAATCCTGCTCGAGGAAACAAAAGCTTTCTCAAAGCAGAACAAATGTTTGCAGCGGCTTTAGATATATGTTCAGATTATCATGCAAATTGTTCCTATTATCTAGGTGTGATTAATTATTCCCAAAAGGATATGCCACAAGCAATTAAATGGTTCAAGGAATTCAAGAAATTTAAAAATTCAAATACAGAAAGATATCCTGATGATTTTACCAAGAAATTGGCAGATGTTAGTGAAGTCCTCGAGGATCTAGAACGTGATGAAAAAGTAAAATCGAATGTGGTTCCTTTTAAACCTCAAATCGTTCAGAATGTAAGTACCATGAGTGATGAGTATTTCCCAATGATTTCACCTGACAATGAGTTGATCTTTTATACCAGAAAATTGGACAGAAAGAGTCCAGGAGATATTGTTTCCAATGTTATCGAAGAGATTACTTTTTCTAACCGTAAATCGATGTTGGTTGATTTTGATGGTGGAAAACCGCTAAATAGTCCGTTTAATGATGGGGAATTTCAAAGTTACGGCGCAGCCACTTTATCTGTAGATAATAAACAAATGGTCGTATGTGCATGTAAAAAGGAAGAAGTTTTTGGTCAGCCATACATGAATTGTGATTTGTACATGACTACCTACAAGCGTTCTGGAGCAGGTGGAAATGATTATACTTGGACACCTCTTGAGAATATGGGTGATAAGATTAATACGCCTGATGGCTGGGAGGCACAGCCTTCCCTTTCTTCTGATGGAAACACTTTGTATTATACAGTGAATCGGTCTTCTTCTCGTAATAATGATATTTTCATCGCAGAGCGAGATGAGAATGGAGAATGGAGCTCTGCTCGTCCATTTGATGAAATAAATACGATTGGCAAAGATAAAAGTCCGTTTCTTCATCAAGATAGCGAAACCTTGTATTTCGTTTCTGAATCAACTAAAGATAGACCAGGTGTTGGTGGATTAGATATTTTCTACATTCGAAGGAAGGATGGGAAATGGACAGAACCAAAAAATATTGGTTATCCAATTAATTCTGCGGATGATGAGTTAGGATTATTTGTCTCCATTGATGGTAAAGTAGCTTATTTTTCATCAAGGGTTGGGGGGAAATGGAATATCTATTCTTTTGATCTCTACGAGGAAGCACGGCCTCAAACTGTTGCTTTGATCAAGGGAGAATTGAAAGATGAAAATGGAGAAGCTGTTGAAGATGCAATTATCGAAATCGCATATGAGGGAAGTGATGAGGTGACTCAAATCAAAGTAAATGGAGATGATGGAAAGTACGCTGCAATTGTGAAAACGACCATGAAACAAGATGTAATGATTACGGTGAAGAAAGAAGGTCATGCGTTTGATTCTAAGATTATTACAAAAGAAGAAATCACAAAAATTTCAACACCAACAAGTACACCAAAAGAACGGAAGTCTGTGGTGTTGAAAGGAAATGATTTGGCGGTGAAAGAGCTTAAAATTGGTCTTGCATACACTATTAATGATATATTATTCGCTACCAATTCAATTGAGTTGAGTAATAAATCGAAGTTTATTCTGCGTGGTTTTGTAAGCTTTCTGAAAGAGAATAACACAATTTCGGTAGCCATTAATGGACATACAGATGATGTCGGAGACGATTATGAAAATCTTATTCTATCGGATAATCGTGCTAAGGAAGTGAAAAAATACATTATTAGTCTTGGAGTAGAAGAAACCCGTCTTTCCGCGAAAGGGTATGGGGAAACGCAACCAAAATTCAAAAATTCTTCCGCTTCTAGTAAAGCAAAAAACCGTAGAACAGACTTTTTAATTAAAGGACTTTAAAAGGGTAGATCAGTAAATTATTTTTGAAAAATTTAAATCTACCTTGCCTTTAATTCCAGCTACGCTTCCATTGTCGGAGTATTGCCAAATGATTATTTCTTCATCTTTAAAGCGATATTCCTTTTGGCTGTAATTGGCTACCCAGAATTTATATTGCTTAAAATGCGCTTTTAGCAGCTTAGAATAGATGTTGTAAGAGGTATAAATAATCGGTCTTCTACCAGTGCTTTGTTCAACGGTAGTGAGCCAGATTTTAATGTTCTTGATGTATGAATCAGCACTGCCACTTTCGGTTTCAACATCAAGTACTGGAGGTAAATCATCTCTTTCTTTTTGATAATTATTCAAGAAATGAATGGCTTGTTGCTTAGCAGAAGTCGTAGGTATATAGAAATGATAGGCGCCATGTGGAGTGCCTTTTTCGAGTAATTTTTCTCTGTTAAATTGCCATTTAGCATCAATTAAATCAGTTCCCTCTGTCGCCTTGCAATAAACAAAAGAAATTAGAGAATCGGAAAGAACATTCTCCCAATCAACTGTACCTTGATAGTGAGAGACATCGATTCCATAACTTTTGAAATCAGATGGTAATGCAATGAAATGAGCTGGACTTGGCAGTCTATTGAATTGCTTGTAAGCAAAATAGCTACCATATATAATTATGGCGAAAACCATATATGAAATCATTTTTCGTAAGAATGATTTTTTTTTCTTCACAAGTAATTAATGTTTTGGTTCATGTTAAAGTACAAAAAAAGCCTTTTGTTTAGAACAAAAGGCTTCAATGTTTAGAGTAAACGGTCTATTAAGAATAAATTCTTTTTTCCTTAATACGAGCAGATTTACCAGTTCTTTCTCTAAAATAAAAGATACGAGATCTACGAACACTACCTTTCTTATTGATTGTAATACTTTCAATAAATGGAGAGAATACAGGAAAAACACGTTCAACACCAATGTTCCCAGACATTTTACGAATCGTAAAAGATTCTGTTTTTGCAGATCCTTTACGTTGTAAGACAACACCTTGGAATTGCTGAATACGTTCTTTACTTCCCTCTTTAATTTTGTAAGCTACTGTAATCGTATCTCCACTCTTAAAATCAGGAAGATTGTTGTTTTCGATTAGTTCGTTCTCTACTTCTTTAATGATATCCATGTCTTTGTAATTTCTTATTCAACCGCCTAAAACGGGGTGCAATATTACGAATATTTTCTGATATGACCAGCTATTCGAATATTTTTTTGACAAATTTATAACTTTTTTCCCATCCAAGTCATTTTTCAATCTGAATATTTAGAAGAATGTGTTGAATTTACTTAAATTTGAAGAAAAATTGAATTATGTCAGTGCACAACGACGTTAAGAAAATAACTACTCATATTCTTCAACAAATGAAGGAGGACGGTGAGAAAATCAGCATGTTAACAGGCTACGATTTTTCAATGGCGAGAATTATTGATACAGCTGGTATTGATGTGATTTTAGTTGGTGATTCTGCATCAAATGTCATGGCAGGACATGAAACAACTTTGCCCATTACTCTAGATCAAATGATTTATCATGCTTCATCTGTTGTTAGAGCTGTTAAACGCGCATTGGTTGTTGTAGATCTTCCATTTGGTTCATATCAAGGGAATTCTATTGAAGCGCTATCAAGTGCTATTCGTATTATGAAAGAGTCGGGTGGACATGCCGTAAAAATGGAAGGTGGACAAGAGATTCTCGAATCAATTAATCGGATATTAACCGCAGGGATACCTGTAATGGGACATTTAGGCTTAACACCACAGTCTATATACAAATTTGGAACATACGTCGTTAGAGCAAAGGAAAATGAGGAAGCAGAACAGTTAATTGCTGATGCTAAAGCCTTAGAGGCCGCAGGTTGTTTTGCAATTGTTTTAGAAAAGATTCCAGCTCAATTAGCGAGCCGTGTTGCAAAAGAAATTAAAATACCAATAATCGGTATTGGTGCTGGTAATGGTGTGGATGGACAGGTTTTAGTCGTTCATGATATGCTTGGTATTAACAATGAATTCAATCCACGTTTTTTAAGAAAATACCATAACCTGTATCAAGAAATGCTGGGTTCTTTTGAAAATTACATAGAAGACGTAAAGTCAGGTGATTTCCCAAATGAGTCGGAGCAGTACTAAATTCTAGGGTTAAAGAAACTTTATTTTTTTCTGGCCTTCGCATGTGCTTCTTATAAACAAGTACACGTAATTTATTCGCTTAAATAAATTGGAATTGGGGCCTTATCAATCAGTGTTATTTAATTACACTTGAAGTTATTACAAAATCGACTCTTCGGTTCGCTAATTCATCTTCTTCCGTTTTTTCAGGAAATATTAGTGGTTTTTCATCGCTATAACCTTTGTAGCTTAATCGGGTTTCGTCAATCCCACTTTTTGCGAGTATTTTGTAGACCTTACGTGCACGCAATTTACTTATTCGATAACTAGGTCCACAGCATACATGACCTCTTATATGAACAGACCACAATGGATTCTTCTTTAGTAATTCTACCAGGTCTTGAATCATGTATTGATAATTCGCGTTTAAGTCTGTTGTACTTCCAATGTATTTTATATCAAGTTCATATAAGGTTTGATTCTCTTTGAGAACGTCAGGAATGAACGCTTCTTTCTGAGCTGAAACACCAGATATCAATAGAATAAAAAAGAGGGTGATCTTTTTGCTTAGACAAGTCATTAAATTATTTTTTCTTGAATAAGAAACGAAAACCCCAAATGAGTATAATTGCACCTAAGGTTGACGTAATGATTGATCCAAGCCAATCTGAATCGATTGAAATGTTTAAAGCATTGAAAATCCAATTACCCAGATGTCCGCCAATAATACCTAAAATAATATTTAGCAAAACACGACTTGATTTAGCGTTCATGATTTTACTTGCCAGCCAACCAGCAAAAGCACCAATAAGTATAGGAATCAATACAGACATCGATTGTTTTTTCTTGTTAAGATACAAATAATGTTGAAAGCTTAGGGATAATGAAGAATTCCTCCTCGAGTATCTTTTTTTGCTCCTGTCACGATGGCAAGGGTATTGGGACAATTAGCAAGGAATAAGGCACCTAAAAAGCCAAAGATTAGAGCTTCTTTAAATTCAATCAATTCTTTGTTTGGGACAATAATGTTCCCATTAAAATGATGTTCGATACGTTTCATGAGAAAGTCGTTATAAACTCCACCACCAGTTACTAATAATCGATTAGCGAATAATTCATTAAGTGAATTCCCTATTTGATACGCAACATGCTCAATAATTGTGCGCAATTGATCCTCTGAAGAATTTATTTCTTCAATTATAGGGTAGAAATGTTCGTTTAACCATTCTACACCGATTGATTTTGGTGGGGTTTGTTGATAGAAAGCTAAAGAATTAAGTTTTTCAAGTGCAACTTCATCAATAACACCTTTTCTCGCATTATTTCCTTTATAATCAAATTCAAAGCCAAGATTCCCTATGCATTTGTTGAGCGGTAAATTTGCCGGAGAAATATCAAAAGCAATTATGGAAGAAGATAGAATACAACAATTTGCAAAGCCCCCCAAGTTTAAAAATGCATCTGCATGGCTTGAAAAAAGCAAAGAATCTCCTATCGGAACCAAAGGGGCACCTTGACCTCCAGCAATAACGTCTTTCTGTCTGAAGTCATTGATTACTTTAAGTTTTGTGTGAAAAGCAATTGTATCTCCGCAGCCAATTTGGTAAGTATATCCTTTTTCTGGTTGATGAAAAATTGTATGCCCATGTGAAGCGATGGCATCTATTTCTGACCGATCTATTTTGTGTTCCTCGATGAAGATATTTACTTCTTGTGCATAAAATAGACCAAGCTGCTTATCTAAAACAAGTAACTCATTTGCAGAATAATTATAACTTTTTTTGAGTTTATTTAAAATTTTAGAAGGAAACGTAACTGATTTTACGTGAATTAATGAGTAACTCCATTCTTCATCAGGACTGATAGAATAACTGCAACACGATATATCCAGACCGTCCATAGACGTTCCAGACATCAAACCAATTAAAGTATATGAAGTCATTATAGAATAAAGGTAAAAATATAAAGTAAAAATATTAAATTTGCAATGCAAGAATTATTTAAAAAAGAGATATGAATTTTGAATTAACAGAAGAACATAAAGCAGTTAGAGATGCAGCAAGAGATTTTGCTCAAAATGTTTTAAAGTCAGGAGTAATTGATAGAGATGAGGAACAACGTTTTCCTGTTGAAGAAATTAAACAACTTGGAGAGTTAGGTTTTATGGGAATGATGGTTGATCCAAAATACGGAGGTTCGGGTATGGACACTTTGTCATACGTTTTGGCGATTGAAGAGATTTCAAAAGTTGATGCTTCTACATCTGTTTGTTTGTCTGTGAATAATTCATTGGTTTGTTGGGGCTTAGAGGCTTTTGCTTCAGAAGAACAAAAACAAAAGTACTTAGTGCCACTTGCAAAAGGTGAGAAAATAGGCGCTTTCTGTTTGTCTGAGCCCGAAGCTGGTTCAGATGCAACATCTCAATCAACAACAGCTATTGATCACGGTGATCATTATATTTTGAATGGTACAAAAAACTGGATTACAAACGGTTCTTCAGCATCGACTTATATCGTAATTGCTCAAACTGATGCGGCAGCAGGTCATAGAGGAATTAATGCTTTCATTATTGAACGTGGGATGGAAGGTTTTATCGTTGGTGCAAAGGAAAATAAATTAGGTATTAGAGGGTCTGATACACATACATTATTATTTAATGATGTAATAGTGCCGAAAGAAAATAGAATAGGTGAAGATGGATTCGGATTCAAATTTGCAATGAAAGTTTTGGCTGGTGGTAGAATTGGGATTGCATCTCAAGCATTAGGAATTGCTGGTGGAGCATTTGAATTAGCTACTGCATATTCGAAAGAAAGAAAAGCATTTGGTAAAGAGATTAGTAAGCACCAAGTAATTGCATTCAAATTGGCTGACATGGCCACAGATATTGAAGCCGCTAAATTATTAGTGTACCGTTCAGCTGTTGATAAGGATATGGGAAGAAATTATGACCAATCTGGAGCAATGGCGAAATTGTATGCTTCAAAGGTAGCAATGGAACACACGGTAGAAGCAATCCAAATTCATGGTGGATACGGCTTCGTTAAAGAATACCATGTGGAGCGATTAATGAGAGATGCGAAAATCACTCAAATCTACGAGGGGACTTCTGAAATTCAAAAAATTATAATTTCTAGAAATATTTTGAAAGATTAAACTTCAAAATAGTTTCACTAGGAAAGGATGATTGTTCATCCTTTTTTTTGTATTAATATTTTAAGAATAGCTAATGAATAATTATCTTGAGATTCAAGGCTAATTTTAATCTCAGAACAGATAAATTCGAATTAAGATATAACGTGCTAAAAAAGAAAATGACTTAGAGTGAGTCTTCTAATCTTGAAAGTCCGATGCTATTAGAGCCCTTGATTAGAATTAATTTCTCATGAATTGGAAATAATGCAATAAATTTAAGCAGTTCTTCAACGGTGATGAATTTCTTTAGGAGTGCTGTAGAAGAAAGTTTTGAAAATTCTTCGCCAACAACATGAGCTTGTAGGTTCAGTGTTTCGAGTAAAGTAATTATTTTTTGATGCTCTAAAGCCGACTCGGGTCCTAATTCTTTCATATCTCCAAGAATACAAATCTTATTAGTACTAGTATTCATGGCAAAGCTATCCAGTGCAGACTCCATACTCGTTGGATTTGCATTGTAACAATCTAGAATCAAAGTATTCGAGGCGGTCTCTTTCACCTGAGAACGCTTATTTTCTGGCGAGTAATCAATTAAAGCCTTGGAGATTGATTCATTACGAATTTTAAAAGAATGTCCAATGGCTGTCGCAGCTAAATAGTTGTAAAAATTATATTTGCCAACCATTTTTAATTTTAGTGTAGGGGAGTGGTAACTGTTCGAACTCCATTTCATTTCAACAAATGGGGACAAGTCAGTTAATTCTCCCACAATATTACCTGTGTCTGTCGTTCCATAACTATAAGAAGTTGTTGTAATAGGGCGAATTTTATTGAGAACTCTATCGTCAGCATTGATGAATAATACGCCATTATTTTTTTCTATAGAATCGTAAAGTTCTTTTTTAGTTTGAATAACACCCTCTAAGTCTTTGAACCCTTCTAGGTGAGCACGTCCGATATTCGTTATTATACCATGTGTTGGTGAAGCAATCCTGCACAACTCTTCTATATCTCTGGGTTTATTAGCCCCCATTTCAATAATCGCGATTTCATGCTCTGCCGTCAGTCTAAGTAGGGTGAAAGGGACACCCAAATGATTATTTAAGTTTCCGATGGTTGCTAGTACGTTGTATTGTTCTGAAAGTACTTTGTGAACCAATTCTTTAGTTGTTGTTTTCCCATTACTGCCAGTGATTCCTATGATAGGAATGTCAAATTTCATTCTATGGAAATGCGCTAATTCGTGTAAATACAGAACGCTACTTTCAACGTAGGTCATGTGAGTATTTTTTTTGTAAAAAGCCTTATCATCAACAATAACATGAGATGCGCCATGTTCTAATGCTTTTTCTGCGAAGGTATTGCCATTAAAATTATCTCCCTTGATACAGATAAATAGACAATTGGCGTTTATTTTTCGTGTATCAGTAGAGATACCAGAAGAATTATAGAAAACATCAAAAGAATTGCTCATAGAATAAAATTAAGAAACTATTCTTTTCTGATTACTTAGCTGCGTTGTATTTATTAACGAAGTTGTTAAGGAAAAAGAGTAGGGGCAAAAAAAAAGGGAACCGATTAAAGTTCCCTTTTTTTAAATATAGATTTTATTTCTTCTTTTTCTTTTTTCTCCCGTAGTTGAATCCAGTTGGAGAACCAACTCTATCCATTGCACATCGGAAACCAATTGCATCTGTAGATTGATCTTCATCCAAGAACCTTCTGTTACTTGCAACTAACCAGTAGGCTCTATCTTTCCAAGAACCACCTTTGTAAACTCTAGACTTATCAGAGATAAGTGTCGTTGGCCATGAAGTTCTATCTCCTGGTCTAATATTACTACCATCTAAACCAAACTCCTCGTGTTCATCTTGGTACATAACTAGGTTAGGATCACGTTGTGCTTGATTAATTCCATTCTTTCTGTCATCATTAGCATAGAAAATAGAACTCTCGATATCACCATCAATGTAATCGATGTAATCATCTTTTCTATAATTAAGACGACCAATGTTTTCTTCTTCAGTTACATTTCTGTACTTCAATTTACCAGGGGAATTAAGAATAAACTCGTTAAATCCATCTCTTAGCATTGAGATAATTTCAAAAGCATACTCTTCTCCATCTGGACCTTCTCTAATTTCATCAGCAAAAATACCATCGAACAAGTTGTCCTGAACCAAAGCAGAGGCTTCAGTATCATACTTATCGTTCTTATATGTAATGGCAATATCAATTACTTCATTAATTTGGCGTATTAGGTCAAGCTCTATTGAATCTTTCACTTTTCCATGAGAAATATAAAATGGGTCTGGAGCATAACCTTCACGAGAAGGGTTTCTTGATTTTACATGCGCAGATAATCCAGCAGGAATAATTGTGTCATTTGGATCGTGAATGTCAGCAGAAATTCTTTGGTAACGAACTCTCTCAAATTCATTTAAGTATTCCTTCATTCCATGAACATCATAAAGAATTTGTGCGTTCTTTAAATCTATAGAGCCTTCATTATTTAATAATTTTGTTTTAAACACGTTACCTCTAAATGGTCTGAATTCATCAAAATCCTCACTTGTCAGAGGTCTGTAAACATCCATTACCCATTCTGATACGTTACCAGCCATGTGATATAAACCGTAATCATTTGGCCAATAGGATTCGACTGGAGCTGTGACATCTGCACCATCATTTAATTGTCCTGCAATACCCATATAATCTCCACGACCACGTACAAAGTTTGCTCTAATTTGTCCTGTAAACTCAGCATCATCTTGTCTGACCCAGTGACCACTCCAAGGATAAAGCTTTCTATCGGAAATATTTTCAGTACCCTCTTGATTGTTTCCAATCAATGCAGTTGCGGCAAATTCCCATTCTGCTTCTGTAGGAAGTCTGTAGCGTGGGAGAAGTATACCATCTTCCATCCTTACTATTCGCTCGCCTAGTTTTTTGCCATTTATATTAGAAGGATCTAAATCCTGAATATTTTTAACTAAACCTTCTTCATATTGACCGGCATAATAAGCGTTAGTGTTAAATGTATTCTCATCTTGTTGTTCAACGTTAAACGCTAAGATTCCTTCACGAATTAAAATGTATTCGTTTACGCGATCAGTTCTCCATTTGCAGAAATCACTGGCTTGCAACCAAGAAACACCAACAACAGGGTAGTCTCTATATGCAGGGTGACGTAAATAGTAATCAACAAACTTTTCATTAAATCCTAGCTTTGATCTCCAAACTAAAGTGTCTGGTAAAGCATTCTTATAAACCATTGGGTAAGTTTCATTGTATGCTCTAGAAATCCAGTACATGTATTCTAGCCATTGAAAATTAGTAATTTCTGTTTGATCCATATAAAATGAAGAAACAGTAACTCTTGCTGGTCTGTTGTTCCATTCATGCATCACATCTTGTTCTGAACGTCCCATTGTGAAAGTTCCACCTTCAACCAATAATAATCCTGGTCCAGTTTCCTGATCTACAAAAGGTACTTTTTGGAACCCACCTTGTTTAGGATTGTTATAATCCCAACCAGTAGTACTTGATGCATCTCTTGAACAAGAAGAGGCAATAAAGACACCAGCTATTGCTATCACTACAAATTTGAAAAATCGCATATTATATATTTTCGTTTTCATTCTATAATTAATCTACATTCACTCAATACAACGCTACTCCAATAAATCGTTACAAAGATATTAAAAAGAAGGACAAGATATCGTTCTAAATGACTTTGGTTTTGATTTACAGTTTAAATTAAATCCCAATGAAACTTCATGTGACCCACCTGAAACGCCATTGTTAAGTTTAGAAACGGTCACATCATAGCTGTAACCAATTTTAAATTGCTTTGTTCTTAAACCTATTGTTAAGATAAATGCATCTCTATTTCTATACCAAGCACCAAATGTAAAAGCACCATACTTAATGTACGTACCAATATTAATTTCTTGAAAACCATTTTGAT
>Ga0209832_1000318_pt1 | contig 31585 bp, 23 predicted proteins | sample COGITO_mtgs_1104_2_FD_185516 | JGI IMG/M metagenome (GOLD analysis project Ga0209832, IMG submission 185516) | Pelagic marine microbial communities from North Sea - COGITO_mtgs_110407 (SPAdes) (version 2) | ecosystem: Environmental > Aquatic > Marine > Epipelagic ...
ACTTCTTGAAAATTTCCTAAAAAATCTTTCGCATTTTGTATTCTTAAATTAACAGAATCAACCTCTATACCTTCATCTAAGATTTGGAAATAAGCATGAAATGTTACTGAATCAATAAATTCACTCGCAAGAAAATCATATTGTACTGTATTTGTTAGCTGCTGAGTTGCTTCGTGGTCTATAGAAGGCTTAAAATTGGTATCCATTTGCTCATCAAATTGGATGTCTATTTCATAAAGTGCTGTTCCAACCAAGCTGTCTGAGAGTAACAATTCAGTTGGAGATGAAAATGACACAGACGGCATTTTTGTATCTACAATAAAAAACCCTGTACATGTGTATTGATTTAATGGAGTCCCGTTCCCTGAAAAAAGGTTGTCCAATTCTACTCTTGTATCTGTCGTTTCAATTGAGCTTATTAAAACATCGAAAATTACCGATAGGTTTAATGAGTCAATCCATTGAATTTGATTAACCGATATAACAGATAAAAAAGGAGTAGGTAATAAATCAATTGTTGCAACTATTGAAGTGTCCATTGGCAAATTGAACTCAAAATCCATTGTAAGCTGAGAACCAATATCGGCTATAGTTATTACTGAATCACTTACTATTATTGAGATTAAGGCAGGATTTTCAGAGGCGAAAATAGAATCAGCCAAATTAAACGCAGTAATTCCTACTTGCTCACCAATCATTCTTCCAGGAATATCATCTATTGGAGGGTGAATTCCACCCCATAGTCTAGAAAGACTGCATTGATCAGAAGCATCTCTGTATGTTGCCCATTGAAGTGTTATCGGAACACTTGGTCCATTTTCAAACAGCAAATAATCGTTTTGATTTGCTTCAAATTCTCCCAATCCACCAGGGAAATATTCAGAACCTGTCATAAACTCCATAATTTGAGCACCTGCTCTTGAAAAGGTTGAATGCCCTGACACAAAACCTGCGAATGGTGGAGTTACAAATGTTGGTCGTTGATATGGCCACCAGTTTTCAGCCAAAATCCAATCTACTCCAGCGATATCGGTTAAGGGGTCAGTGATGTATTCAGGTCCTTTCCATGTAAACAATTTAATTTTGCCTACATTTTCATTTGATGCTCCTGCTAAAGGATCACCGATTTGAACCAATTCAATATATCCAGCTAATAATGGTATTCCATTTGGATTATAACTAGCTAATAATGTGTCTGTACTTTGACCACGGTCAGCCATATAGCGAATAGCAGAGACAGGGCGGATGTAATCGTAATATCCTTTTAAGCTCCAAGAACAAATTGCAGCATCATGCATTGCACCAGAAAGCGTTAAATGTGCTTTAACATCATATTCTAAAGTATCTAAATCAACACCTAGTCCTTTCCATTTCCTTTCAAATGTAGGCTGATCGGTTACATAATGGTAAATTTCAAACCAATGCCCTGGAGGTGTTTCTGAATCAAGTCCGTCAGCCCAGAACTCAGCCAAAACTCTTGCGTAATCACCTCTTGGGACTATTTGAGGTGTGTATGGAAGTCCCGTGATTGGATTTAATGCATGACCAATACCCGGATCTCCTCCGTCCGTTAAATTATAAAATGCCGGATATTGTGAGCTGTCCGTCGGGTACCAAGTATTGTTTCCAATTGATGCTGGAGAAATATCCCACATAACACCATCGGCAGGGTCTAAATGTGATTGCCAAATAGGAACAAGAGCATGATTCCATTTATAAAAAGAGTCCCATTCAGAGGAATCCGTTAAGTTTAAATAAGCTGGCGCATTTGTATCCGCATATACTTTATACGTTTGTCCATCTCGAATTAACTCTTGATAATTAGATGCATCTAATGAAAAGGGTGTTACATCACCCCATTCAGGGGAAAGATGCTCAGGTGTACTTAGAACTGGATTTCCTGATTGATCAATTGAAGAAGTTAAAGTGATTGCTTGCCACCTATTTGGGTCTATAATATCAGGATTACCAGATTGCTCCATCACAATTGGTGGGTTAGCTCCTGTATAATAAGTATTGACATGTCCTCCCAATTCGTTTGAGCCATCTGTATAACCATATAATTGAATTTGTTCGGCTAGATAGTTCCCTAATTCTGCGGGGCCACCAGTTTCATATTGTGTAGATGTGATCGATATATCATACCCATGTAGCAGCATATAATTGTTAATCAAATTAAATGTTTGTGCATAGTCTGGTGATGTTGAATAACGGTTTTGAATAAATCGGTAAGATGCGTAAGCTATTGTAGTATTTCTTGCCTCGTCAATATCTGCGTTAATATCTGCGGGAAAATCAACTCCAGTAAACTCACAGATATAACCATTAAGCGTCTCTCCCAAAAAGTATTTTTCTTTTGAAGAATCGTATGCTGCCCAAGCATCATAGCATATAATCGAATGATGAAATAAATTCCTTGCATGGATAGTTGGTCGAGCAAAATCGTTTCGGATTCCTTCCAAAATGAGTTCATTCCAGTCTCTAGCAGAGGAGTTTGTTTGGGCATTAATATTTCCTAACGAACCAAAAATCAGGAAAGTATAAACCAGTGTTATAGTGAGTAGTTTCTTCATGGGTGTATTTTTGAACATTTCTTTATTAGTAGATTTTGAAACGAATCAATTAATAGTATTTAGTTTGTCTAAAGTTAGTGACTTTTAGGTGAATCTGAGTCTTATTTTTCAATATTTGTTTCGATGAAATCAATCAGCGCATGTATGATTTTAATATGAATTTCTTGCGCTCTATCAGCAAATTCAGAGTGAGGAGCACGAATTTCTACATCACAAAGATTAGCCATTTCTCCTCCACCTTTTCCTGTGAGTCCAATAATAATCATTCTCTTTTCTTTTGCAGATTGAATTGCATTGATTATGTTTTCCGAGTTCCCTGAAGTAGATATAGCGAGTAACACATCGTCTTTTTGCCCAACTCCCTCAATAAATCGAGAGAAAATTTTGTCAAAGCCATAATCATTGCCAACACAGGTGATATGACTTGGGTCTGAAATTGAAATTGCCGCAAGAGATGCCCGATGGCCACGATAGCGACCTGTTAGCTCTTCTGCAAAATGCATTGCATCAGACATTGAACCACCGTTGCCACAACTGATTATTTTACCACCTGATTTTAAGCTATTAACGATTAATTTTCCAGCTTGCTCTATCTTTGAGAGGTTGTCTGTCGTGTTAAATTGAGCCAGTATTTCTGCTGCTTGAGAAAAATGGTCTGCTATTTGTTTAGTGCTCATTGAAAAAATATTTACGTAAAAATAAATAAATTTATGGCAGATGATAAAAATTAAATCAATTTGCTATCTTTGAAATCAGAGTCTAAATCGCTCAAAACAAATAATTATATGAAAAAAAGTTTACTAATACTCGTTTTAACATTGATTTCGTCAGTTTCATTTTCGCAAAGTAGTGATTGTTTTATGCGATTGCAGAAGGCTTTTGATTCAAGAGGAGCGAACACTGTGTCAGATGATATGCATAGAAATGTTATCATTACATACTTCCAAACAGATGGCGGATCATATTGTATTTCTGGAAAAGCACGTGTAGAGAATGGATTGATTGTTTCGATCTTCTTAGAGTATGATGATAACACATACGAATTGATGGAGGATAAGTTTTTTAGTTCTAAAAAACAACCACCTACAATTGTGAATGGAATAACAGAAATGATTCATAATGGAGATGGTGAGCGATTTAAAGTTGTTTTCATCGAACAATTGAAGCCTAAAAAGAAGTCATATAAGTCAGTAAGTTTACCAGACGATTTGTAAGGGATTAATAATTTAATGAATCCCATTCGTTTTAAATGAATGGGATTTTTTTTATGTGTACTTTTGGTTGGATGGATATATTTAAGGATAAAGTTGTTTGGGTTACCGGTGCATCATCTGGAATAGGTGAAGAAATGGCTATTCAATTAGCAAATCATGGTGCTGTTGTAGTTCTTTCTTCTCGAAATGAAGAGAAGCTAATTACTGTCAAAGATAAATTGAAACAAAAAAATAGTCACATGGTTTTGCCGCTTGATTTAGAACGTTCATCTAATTTTCAAGAATTAGCAAAAAAAGTACATACTAAGTTCGGGAAAATTGATTATCTCTTTAATAATGGAGGGCTTTCTCAACGATCGAATGCTTCAGAAACAACTTTAGAAATTGACCGAAGAATAATGGAAGTGAATTATTTTGGCAATATTAGCTTGACGAAGGCCGTCCTTCCGTATATGCAAACTCAAAAAAGTGGACATATTGTAATTATTTCGAGCATAGCAGGAAAGTTTGGATTCTTTTTAAGGAGTGCATACAGTGCTTCGAAACATGCATTGCATGGATTCTATGAGAGTTTATTACTTGAGGAGGAGAAGAATGGACTTAAGGTAACAATTGCATGTCCGGGAAAAATCAATACTGAAATCTCTGTAAATGCGCTTAACTCTTCAGGAGGTAATCATGGTAAGATGGATCACAATCAGGAAACTGGAATGTCAGCCAAGCAATGTGTGATTGAACTTTTAATTGCTGTGAGTAAAGAGAAAAAGGAAGTCCTTATTGGTAATAAAGAAATTAAGGCAGTAACCTTGAAACGATTCTTTCCAAAGTTGTTTTGGAAGATTATAAAGAAACAGCCTGAGACTTAGGATTTAGTTTTAAATAGAATCAATCATCTTTTTAACCTGCCATAGTGGATAACTCCTGATGTATAGCCGTCAAAGCCCTTTGTTAGTTCCTTATATTTGAATATTCTTGAATAATTAAAGCTAAATGGCAGAAAATCAATATACTGAAGATAATATCCGATCTCTTGATTGGAAAGAACATATTCGTTTACGCCCTGGAATGTATATTGGTAAATTGGGAGATGGGTCTTCTGCAGATGATGGGATTTATATTTTAGCGAAAGAAGTAATTGATAATTGTATCGATGAATTCGTTATGGGTAATGGGAAAACCATCGATATTAAAGTTAAAGATGGAAAGGTTATAGTTCGAGATTACGGTCGTGGAATTCCTCTTGGCAAAGTCGTTGACGTTGTTTCTAAGATAAATACAGGCGGAAAGTATGATTCAAAAGCTTTTAAAAAATCGGTTGGGTTAAACGGAGTTGGGTCGAAAGCTGTTAATGCTTTGTCTTCTCACTTTCTTGTTTATTCTGTTAGAGATGGTGAAAAGAAATCTGCAACATTCAATAGGGGGGAGCTTGTTGATGATTCAAAAATTGAAAAAACAGAAGAGAATAACGGGACATATGTAGAGTTTTATCCAGATGAAACCGTATTTAAGAAGTTTGCATTCAAGACTCCATACCTTGCAAAAATGATGTGGAATTATTGTTACCTCAATAGAGGTTTGACGATAAAAATGAATGGAGAAAAATTCTTTTCAAAGAATGGATTGAAAGATCTACTCGAAAACAACATGGATGGTGATCCGCTCTATCCGATTATTCATTTAGAAGGTGATGATATTGAGATTGCATTTACGCATGGTAAAACGTACGGCGAAGATTATTATTCATTTGTAAATGGTCAGCATACAACACAAGGAGGTACTCATCAGGGTGCTTATCGCGAGTCGATAGCAAAGGTCATTAAAGATTTTTACGGAAAAAATTATGAAGCATCCGATATTCGGCAATCAATTGTAGCGTCCATAGCTGTAAAGGTGACTGAACCTATTTTTGAATCTCAAACAAAAACGAAGCTTGGCTCATTAGAAGTAGAGCCTGAAGGTAAATCAATGCGCGCTTTCGTTAATGACTTTATAAAGGAGAAACTAGATAATTTCTTACATCGGAATCCTGCTGTGGCTGAAGTTCTAGAAAGAAAAATAAAACAATCCGAAAAAGAACGTAAAGAACTTTCGGGAATACGTAAAATAGCTAGAGACAGAGCTAAAAAGGCTAATTTGCACAATAAGAAGTTAAGAGATTGTCGTGTGCACCTTTCTGATGTGAAGGACCCATTGCATGAAGAAACGACATTGTTTATTACTGAGGGGGATTCGGCAAGTGGTTCAATTACTAAATCACGTAATGTAAAGACGCAAGCTGTTTTCTCATTAAAAGGAAAACCTTTAAATAGTTATGGGCTAACAAAAAAAGTAGTCTATGAAAATGAAGAGTTTAATTTAATCCAAGCAGCTTTAAATATAGAGGATGACATGGATGATCTTCGTTATAATAAAATTGTGATTGCCACTGATGCGGATGTCGACGGGATGCATATTCGATTATTGTTGCTTACTTTTTTTCTGCAATTCTTCCCGGATTTAATAAAAAGGAATCACGTTTATGTTTTAGAAACACCTCTTTTTAGAGTGAGAAATAAGAAAAAAACCATTTATTGCTATTCTGATCAAGAAAGACGAGACGGGCTTTCTGAGTTAGGTCAATCGGCTGAAATAACAAGGTTTAAAGGACTGGGTGAGATCTCCCCAGATGAATTTAAACACTTCATAGGTGATGACATTCGATTAGAGCCCGTTATTCTTTCCACCGATTCTTCTATTGATTCAATCTTGTCCTATTTTATGGGGAAAAACACTCCAGAAAGACAAGAATTTATCATTGATAACCTGAGAGTTGAAGGTGAAGTTGAAGATGAAAAATCTAAAACAAAAAAAAGTGATTCCCCACAGCTAGATAAAGCATTATAAAATGTCTGACGAAAACGAAGAAATAGAGAACAACGAAGAAGAAGGCATGTCAAATGATAATGCGAATCCATTTAGTGAACGAGAATTAGATGATAACATTATTCCAGTTAGTGGATTGTATGAAAACTGGTTTCTTGATTATGCGTCATATGTAATTCTTGAGAGAGCTGTACCATCTTTGCATGATGGATTAAAACCCGTACAAAGAAGAATTTTACACTCTATGAAAGAGATGGATGATGGTCGTTACAATAAAGTGGCGAACATTATCGGTAATACAATGAAGTATCATCCGCATGGAGATGCATCTATTGGAGATGCTCTAGTTCACCTTGGTCAAAAAGATATGTTGATCGATTGTCAAGGAAATTGGGGAAATACATTAACGGGAGATAGAGCTGCCGCTGCGAGATACATAGAGGCTAGAATCTCAAAATTCGCAGCTCATATCGTCTTTAACCCTAAAACAACAAATTGGCTAAAGAGTTATGATGGAAGAAATAACGAACCCGCACAGCTTCCAGTAAAATTCCCTTTACTATTGGCACAAGGCGCCGAGGGTATTGCGGTAGGAATGGCATGTAAGATTATGCCGCATAACTTTGTGGAATTAATTGATCAGTCAATTAATCATTTACGAGGTAAAAAAGTTACTATTTTCCCTGACTTTCCGAATGGAGGAATGATTGATGTGTCAAATTACAATGATGGATTAAGAGGAGGTAAAATTAGAGTTCGTGCAAAAATTAATAAGAAAGACAACAAGACTTTAATTGTTACTGAGATTCCTTATGGAACAACAACAACTTTGATTGATTCCATATTAAAAGCAAACGATAAAGGGAAAATAAAAGTCAAGAAAATTGAAGACAATACAGCTGCTTTGGCAGAAGTTGTGATTCATTTAGCTCCAGGGGTTTCTCCAGATAAAACATTAGATGCCTTGTACGCTTTTACTGATTGTGAAGTGTCGATTTCTCCAAATAGCTCTGTTATTGATGGTGATAAGCCTCGGTTTATGGGGGCAACTGAAATATTAAAAGTCAATACAGACAATACAGTTACTTTACTAAAAAAGGAATTAGAAATCCGTTTGGATGAATTAGAAAAGCAGTGGCATTTTTCAACTTTAGAGAAAATTTTCATTAATAAAGAGATGTATATTGACTTTAAGCATCACTCAGATAAAGTTACATTGTATCAATATTTGAGGGATTCTTTCAAGCCATTTAAGAAGCAATTGATTCGAGAGATATTGGATGAAGACTTGCAACGTTTGACGCAAATTCCAATGATTAGAATAACTCGTTTTGATGGTAGTAAAGCAGACGATCTTATCGTTAAGATTGAAGCTGAAATGTTAGTTGTAAAAGAAAATTTAGCCAATTTGATTGAATATGCTATTGACTATTACAAAGACTTGAAAAATAAATTTGGAAAAGGCCGAGAACGAAAAACAGAAATAAAAACATTCGATTCAATTAGTGCGAAAAAAGTAATTATTGCGAATAAAAAGCTGTACGTTGATTACGAAGAAGGCTTTGTTGGTCACAGTATTAGAAAGGCAGAGTATATCGCAGATTGTTCGGATATCGATGATGTTGTTATCTTTTTTGCTTCGGGAAAGATGATGGTGACAAAAATTGCAGATAAGAAATTTGTAGGGAAGGGAATTGTTTATGTAAATATATGGAAGAGAGGGGATAAACGCACTGTATATCATTTAATTTATCAAGATGGTAGAGGCGGTCCAGCGATGATGAAGCGATTTAATATTAACTCAATCACCAGAGATACTGAATATGATTTAACGAAAGGAACTAAAGATTCTAAAATGCTTTATTTCACAGTTCATCCAAACGGTGAGCGAGAGGTCGTAACTGTTGTATTGAGAGCTCGTCCACATTTGAAACGTCTAAAATTTGATATTGACTTAGGTGATTTATTGATCAAAGGTCGAGGAGTTGGAGGAAATAGGGTAACGAAAGAAATAGTATCAAAAATCATTCAGAAAGAGCTTGGAGGTTCAACATTAGCGGCTCGAAAAATTTGGTTTGATAAAACAGTTAGCCGCTTAAATGATGAAAGCCGAGGGCTATTCTTAGGTGATTTCAGAGGTGAAGATAAAATTTTGACGATTTATAGTTCTGGAGAATATCGTCTTTCAAAGTTTGATTTGTCGATTCATTTTGACGACGATATGGTTCATATTGAAAAATGGAATCCAGATCATCCGATTTCTGTTGTCTATTATGATGGACAGAAGGAACTATACTACTGCAAGCGCTTCTTATGCGAGGTTACTACAGATAAAAAAGTGTTATTTATTTCTGAAACAGACAATTCAACGATGAGTTTTGTCTCTACGGCCTATAAGCCACAAGCAAGAATAGTTTACAATAAACTATTGAAAACAACAAAAAAGCTACCAGATACGGTAATTCAATTGGCTGATTTTATTGATGTAAAGGGGATGAAATCTCAAGGCAATCAAATGACCAAATTAAAAGTCAAAGAAGTTGTATTGAACGTTCCTGAAGAGGGTGAAGAGCAGTGGCCGGAAATTATAATTCCAGAAAAAACAATTGAAGAATCTGTTGATGACGAACCTTCTGAAACAATGGAGTGGGATGTGTCAAAAGGCGATGATGAAAATTCTGATCAAGCGAAATTGTTTTAGTGGTTAAGATTTCTTTCTATCCTGTTGATTTTTTCTAAGTTAAGCAGTACTTTTGCAAAGAATTAATTCTGTAATTATTAGACAGAAAATAGTTGATAATGTACTAGAAATAAAAGTCGAAAAAGAAATAATATGAATACAATAATGCAACAATTAACGTCGAAAGATTACATGAGCCTAGAGGAAGAGTTCGGAGCTCATAATTATCATCCTCTTGGAGTCGTATTAAAAAGGGGAGAAGGGGTTCATGTTTGGGATGTTGAAGGAAAACAATATTATGATTTTCTTTCTGCTTACTCTGCTGTTAATCAAGGCCATTGCCATCCGAAAATTGTGAATGCAATGATTGATCAAGCCAAACGATTAACGTTAACATCAAGAGCATTTTACAATGATTCTTTAGGCCCTTATGAGAAATTTATAACAGAATATTTCGGCTTTGATAAAGTTCTCCCTATGAATACAGGAGCGGAAGCAGTTGAAACAGCAATCAAATTGTGTCGTAAATGGGCATATGAAAAAAATAATATCGCAGAAGATAAAGCACAAATTATTGTGTGCGAAGGAAACTTTCATGGCAGAACAACTACTATTGTTTCATTCTCAGATGATCCAGTTGCCAGAAAGAACTTTGGTCCGTTTACACCAGGTTTTATCCGTATTCCTTACAATGATATAGATGCATTGGAGAAAGCATTGCAACAAGATAACGTTGCCGGATTCTTGGTAGAACCAATTCAAGGTGAAGCTGGTGTTTATGTTCCTTCTGAAGGTTATCTAAATAAAGCAAAAGAGTTATGTACAGCAAATAACACTTTATTTATTGCTGATGAAGTTCAAACAGGTGTAGCAAGAACAGGCCGTTTATTAGCAAGTTGTGGTAATTGTTCTTGTATAGACAAAAATTGTTCTGGAACACCAGAAGTAAAACCAGATATTTTAATCTTAGGAAAAGCGATTTCTGGAGGAGTTTACCCAGTGTCTGCTGTATTAGCAAATAATGCAATCATGAACGTTATTAAGCCCGGACAGCATGGCTCTACATTTGGCGGTAATCCTATTGCTGCTAAAGTTGTAATTGCTGCTTTAGAGGTTGTGAAAGATGAAAAACTAGCTGAGAATGCACAAATTTTAGGAGAGCTATTCAGATCTGAAATGCAAAGAATAATTGATAGTTCTGACTTAATTCTAAAAGTAAGGGGGAAAGGTTTATTGAATGCTATTATTGTGAATGACACAGAAGAATCTGATACTGCTTGGAATCTCTGCCTAGCATTAATGAAGAATGGATTACTTGCAAAACCAACGCACGGTAATATCATTCGATTTGCACCACCATTAGTAATGACAAGAGAGGAGTTATTAGAATGTGTTGCAATTATTGAAAAGACAATTAAAGAGTTTAAAAAATAGATTAAAAGACGATCAGTTTTAATAGTCTCAGCCGTATAACCTACTTTTGAAAGTTAAATTAACTGGGGCTCTACTATAACATTATTATTATGGCACAAAAAATAAAATTTGGAACAGATGGTTGGAGAGCAATTATCGCACAAGAATATACGGTTGATAACGTTGCTAGAGTTTCGCAAGCAACAGCTGTTTGGGTAAAAGGAAACTTTGACAATCCTTCAATTGTAATTGGGCATGATTGCAGGTTTGCTGGAGAATTATTTACAGAAACAGCAGTTAAAGTTTTTATCAATGCAGGTATCAAGGTGAAAATGGCAAAAGGATTTGTCTCGACGCCAATGGTTTCTTTAGGCAACGTGAAATTAAATGCTTCATTAGGTGTCGTTATTACTGCAAGTCATAACCCACCATCATATAATGGATATAAGTTAAAATCTGAACATGGTGGACCATTAACTCCAGGGTCAGTTCAGGAAATTGAAGATATTATTCCAGATGAGCATGGATTAGATTTAGCGAAAATATCATTGGATTCTCCACTTGTGGAAATCGTTGATTTAGAAACCATTTATGTTGATCATGTAATGGAAAACTTCGATATTGCTGCTATTGAAAATTCAGGAATGAAACTCGTTTATGACGCAATGTACGGATCAGGACAAAATGCTTTGAAAAGGATTTTACCTAACATTGAATTTTTGCATTGTGAACATAACCCTTCATTTTATGGTCAAGCACCAGAACCTATTGCGAAAAATTTAAAAGAACTAGAGGTATTAATTAATGAAACAGGAGACATTGACTGCGCTTTAGCAACTGATGGAGATGCCGATAGAATAGGATTGTATAATGGAAGCGGAGAATTTATTGATTCGCATCACATCATTTTATTATTGATTCACTATTTAGTAAAGTACAAAGGATTAACAGGGAAAGTTGCAACAGCATTCTCAACTACACCAAGAGTTAAAGTCATGGCAGATCATTACGGTCTTCCTTCTGAAGTTGTGAAGATTGGATTCAAATATATCGCCGATATTATGGTAGCAGAAGATGTACTTGTTGGTGGAGAAGAGTCAGGAGGAATAGCATGTAAAGGACATATTCCAGAAAGAGATGGAATATGGATGGGATTGATTATTTGGGAATTTATGGCAAAATCAGGAAAAACACTTGATGATTTGGTGAATGAAATCTATGAAATCGTTGGCTCATTTAAATTTGAAAGAAGTGATTTGCACATTACCGAAGAATTAAAGCAAAGTATTGTAGCAAATTGTGAGGATGGAAAATATAAGAATTTTGGAGAATACAATGTTCGTAATGTTGAAACAATTGATGGATTCAAATTCTTTTTTGATGATGATCGTTGGTTGATGATTCGAGCTTCTGGTACAGAGCCTGTTTTGAGAACATATGCTGAAGCACCAACTCTAGAAGAGGTTCGTAAAATCCTTAAAATAACAGAAGAAACAATTTGTAAATAATGAGCTCAAGCTTCGGTAAAATATTTCGACTGACAACTTTTGGTGAATCTCACGGAAAGGCTATTGGTGGAGTTATTGACGGAGTCCCTTCTGATTTCCCAATTGACATAGAACAAATTCAAGCGGAATTAGACAAACGAAAACCGGGACAATCAGCTATTGTTTCACAACGAAAGGAGTCAGATATTGTTGAAGTTTTATCTGGAATTTATGAAGGAAAAACTACGGGAGCACCGATTGGTTTTATTATTCCGAATGAAGATCAAAAAACAAAAGACTACGATCATTTAAAAGATGTGTATCGACCTTCTCATGCAGATTTCACTTATTCAAAAAAATATGGAAATAGAGATTATAGAGGGGGCGGACGCTCTTCTGCAAGAGAAACAGCTTCTAGAGTTGTAGGTGGAGCTATAGCAAAGCAGCTCTTAGCTTCAAAAGGGATAGACATTGTTGCTTATGTTGATCAAGTTGGTGCAATTAAACTTTCAGGCGAGATTGATTACAATGAGATTGACAATAATATCGTTCGATGCGCACATGCAGAAGTTGCCAAAGAAATGGAAACTTATATTAAAGAGATTAAGAAGTCTGGAGATACAGTTGGAGGAAGTATTGTTTGTGAAATTAATCATTTACCACCGGGTATTGGAGAACCTGTTTTTGATAAGCTGCATGCTGAGCTAGGAAAGGCAATGCTCTCCATAAATGCCGTAAAAGGGTTTGAATACGGTAGTGGCTTTTCTGGAATAGAAATGAAAGGCACTGAGCACAATGACTTGTTTAAACAAGATGGCTCTACGGAATCGAATCATTCAGGAGGAATTCAGGGCGGTATATCTAATGGAATGCCAATTACAATGAGAATTGCTTTCAAACCAGTTGCAACAATCATGAAAGATCAAACAACATTGAATTCGAAAGATGAAATTATTGATTTACAAGGAAAGGGGAGACATGATCCCTGTGTTGTTCCAAGAGCAGTTGTGATAGTTGAAGCAATGGCGGCAATGGTCGCCTTGGATATGATGATGCGTAATACTAGTTTTTAGTATTTTCCTTTTTTTAAGAATCCAAGATAATATTTACCAAAATCCTTGATAATGGATGCAAATCGGAGTGTCAAATCAATCGCAATCATTGGAGGAGGTGCATCTGCATTGTTCTTTGCGGCTGCAATTGATCCGGATAAATTTGATGTTACTATATATGAGAAGAACAAAACACTCGGACGCAAATTTTTGGTAGCTGGTGATGGTGGTTTCAATTTGACACATTCTGAGTCAATTGAAACCATGATTGAACGATATACTCCGTCTTTATTTCTCAAAGAATCACTTACACATTTTGATAATACTTCTCTTAGAAATTTGCTTTCTGAAATCGGAATAGAAACTTTTATAGGGAGTAGTAAAAGAGTGTATCCGGAAAAAGGTATTAAACCAATCGAAGTTTTGAATGCTATTCTTGACAGAATTAAAAATAAAGGTGTAGAAATAAAATTCGAGCAAACTTGGACGGGTTGGAGCGAAGATAAATTGTCATTCAATGATTCTGATGAGGTGAATGCAGATATAGTTGTTTATGCCTTAGGAGGAGCAAGCTGGAAGGTAACAGGTTCAAACGGTTTATGGATTTCTTATTTTAAACAAAAGAACATAGGCATTGTTCCTTTTCAGGCATCAAATTGTGCATTTGAAGTGAAATGGAGCCAAGATTTTTTAAATAAGAATGAAGGTTTACCTCTTAAGAATATTGAGATTACTAGTGCAAATAAATCGCAAAGAGGGGAAGTCGTTATTACTTCTTATGGATTAGAAGGAAATGCGATCTATGCTTTGAGTCCTGAGATAAGGAAGCAGCTGAGCAATACTGACACAGCTGAAATATTTATTGATCTAAAACCAAGTTTATTAATAACTGAAATAAAGAATAGACTATCTTCCTCTTCTAAAAATAGAACCACAACTTTATCCAAGGAAATCAAATTGAGCAAGGTTCAAGTTTCGCTTTTAAAGTCCTTCTTAACAAAAGAGGAATACATGGATGACGAAATATTATCAAGAAGAATTAAGCAATTTCCAGTTACTATATCTGGATTGAGCGAAATTGATGAAGCAATTTCAACTTTTGGTGGCGTTGATCTTTCTGAAGTGTCGTCTTCGTATGAATTAAAAAACATGCACAACCATTATTGTATTGGCGAAATGCTAAATTGGGATGCCCCCACTGGAGGATATTTAATTCAGGCCTGTTATAGTATGGGTGCTTTTGTTGCCGAACTTTTAAATGAAGAGTCTACTACTTTAAAGGAATAGAGATCATCACTTCAACCTTATTGTCTTCTCTAGATTTTTTCACATCAACACCAAAGTCTGAAGTGTAAATGTCTGCTTTGAAAACTATACTTTCTCCTTCTTCTGAGACATTAAAAACAACTTCTTTACTTACATCTTTAATTGTCAATTCCCCCTTGGCCATTAATTGTTTGTCAATCATTTCAATAGATGAGGCTTTAAATGTCATTGTTGGATATTTTTCAATCTCAAAGAAATCTGGGTTCTTCAAATGACCGTCTCGTTGTTCATTTTTTGTATCTAAAGTAGAGACATTTACAGTACCTTCTAAATCTGAATTGGCAAGATCTGAATAATCAATATTTATATTTGCAATAACACCACTCATTGTACCTTTAACATCTTTTGTTATAAAATAAAACTCAACAGAAGCGTTGTCAGTTTTAACATTTAAAGACTGTCCATAAGCAATCGAAGAAAGGAAAATAGTGGAGATTATAAATAGATGTTTCATTTTTTTATTTTTATTTGGAATAAAAGTAGACATTTCTTATGATTCATTCATTATTTAACATTTAAATAACAATTGATTTAATTCACACTCAATGATTACTTTATTATTTTGTCCGGATTGGTTTAACTCTCAAATAATTAATTATAACTATCTTTGATGGTTTCAGCAAAAGATTAATTCATGGATAACAACTCTACCGGTGCTCATTTTATTTTTAATAATAGAAAAAGCCTTTTTTTAGCCATTTTTATTGGCGCTGTATTAGGCCTTGGAGTTACTTTTTTTATACCTAAAAATTACCTTTCTACCGCTATAATTTACCCTTATAATTCGCATACACAAAATAACATTATTTCGAACCCTCAATTTGGATACGAAGTAGAGACCGAGCAATTGTTACAGTTGTTAGAGTCTCAAACAATGCGCGACCGAACTATTGAAAAATTTAAATTATATGATTATTATGATATGGATACGACAAACCCAGAGTGGAAAAGCTTACTAGCTCTAAAATATATCAAGGACATCACATTTTTTCGCAGTAAGTATTTATCAGTGGTTATTAATGTAACAACTAAAGATCCACAACTTTCTGCAGACATTGCAAATTATCAGGTAAATGAGGTTAACAGTTATAGAGAGTCAATTTTTGAAGAGAATAGACGTAATCAATTTAATAACATCAAGAAAAATCACGATAAGAGTAAGGTTAAGCTTGAATTGCTAAAAAAGACTATTTACGACATTAAAGGTGGTGATGAAGGTTTGTTATTTAATTTCATTGAAAGCTTGAATAATGAGAACTATGATTCAAAAGATTTCATAAACGATCCACGATTAGAAAATTTAGTAGAGCAGTATATCTACGAATTAGATAATTATAAAATTATTCGAAACGAGCAAAATAGAATGGAGGAGCTAATAAATGAGGAACTACCATCGGTTTATACAATTGATAAGGCACTGCCAAGCTTTAAAAAAGTTTCTCCTTCGATGACAATAAATGCAGCTGTTGGATCAATGGCAATTTTCCTCCTTGTTTTAACGCTAAAGCTTGTTTTAAAAAAATGGAATACATTAAAGTCCGAGGAGGCTTAAATGCTTCGTTTATTGAAAAATAGGGATGTCTTAATTTTTATCTTAGCGATATTTATTGCTGCATGTATAGGATGGTATACAAAAGAAGTAGAAAAATCTTTTGTAATAATTATTTCGCTATGTGGTGGAGTGTTAATTATATTGTCCTTATTCTTTAATCTAAAAGGCTATTATCTTTTTTTAATTGCGGCAATTCCTATTTCTATAAATACCGGAATAGTGGGAGGTGCTCAATTAAATTTCCCTTCAGAAGGATTATTATTAATGATTCTTCCTGTTTTGTTTGTATTTAATCAAGATTACAGAACTACTGCATTGAGATTAGTGAAGCACCCATTGACAATTTTACTAATAATAGATTTAATCGTTCAGTTTTTCACTTCAATAACTGGAACGCATATCGACGTATCATTAAAGAGAGTATTGATTCGGTTTGTTTTTATTGCTAGCTTTTATGTGATAACAAGCCAATTATTTAATAAACGAGAATTGATCAAGCCATGGGTATTATATTCAGTAGGACTGCTTCCTGTCATCTATTTTACATTTAGGAATCATATTCATCACTCTTTTAACCCCAGAGTTGTCTTTAGTATATGTCAACCTTATTTCAACGATCACACAATATATGGTGCATGCCTGGCTTTTATAATCCCAATTCTAATTATTTTGGTTGTGAAAAATAAAGTATTTAAATTCTCGTACTGGTCTCGATGGGCTTTATTTATTTTAGCCTTTTTAGTAATAATATCTGAGATTTTAGCTCTTTCGAGAGCAGCAATCTTAAGTTTAATTGTTGCGTATTTATTTAGTGTTTTGTTACGCTATAAAGTTGCTTTTAAATCAATTTTAATTGGGCTTGGACTTTCTTTAGTCGTGGTTTTTTCATTGTGGAATTCTATTTATGACTCAATTAAGCAAAATGAAGCAGTGAGTAACGATGGAGAAATTGTTAATCATTTCAGTTCTGTAACTAACTTAAAATCAGACGCTTCAAATTTAGAGAGAATAAATAGATGGATTTGTGCTGTTCGAATGTTTGAAGAACGTCCTTTATTAGGGTATGGTCCTGGCACTTACCAATTTGAATACAATCAATTTCAAACGTTAAGTAATAAAACTTACATTTCAACCAACATGGGAGATAGAGGGAATGCCCACTCTGAATACCTGACTTACATAAGTGAAACAGGGATTTTTGGAGTCATCATTTTTATACTCACAGTTTTTAGTAGCATATATTATGGAATTCAAAATCATTATCGATTAATTGACCCAGTACTAAAACAGATTAATTTGGGCATATTGCTAGGCTTAGTTACATTTTATTTTCATGGAGTTTTTAACTCTTTTCTTGATCAAAGCAAAATGGCATTTTTGTATTTTTCAGCATTAAGCACAATTGTGTGGATCAACCAAAATCTTCCTATTCTAATTAAAGAGAAGCCCTAATGAAATGGTTAAAGAAGATAGGTAGGTTCACATTGAAAATCAGTATTATATTATTGATCACATTGTCAATTTTAGAATTGTCTTACCGCTATCAATGGATTGATTATTATAGTTTTGAATGGGAATATCAAAACCCCAAAACGGAAACGAAGTGTAAATCTGAGGAGGTACTAGTTTTTGGAGACTCTTTTAGCGCTGAACCAAACAGCTGGGTGAATCAATTGAGAAAAGATTCAAATGACTTTTCAATTTTTAATGCATCTATTCCAGGTGTTGGCCCTGAAACATTTAATCTTTTAATAAATGAAAGAATAGAAGAAGTAAATCCGGATATTGTAATCATTCAACTTTATGTTGGGAATGATCTATATGATATCAAAAAGCCTGTGAATTGGGACGAATTCTCAATTAGTCGTAATTTGTTTTGGACCTTTAGTAATCGGTTTCGGATACTGAATTTCATCAATTATCGAATGGGTCAGGTAAGTTATGATATAAGCGATACTGTTGACGTGAAAACAACCAAAGCCTTTGATTCAAAGTTCTATTCTACTCGAACTAAACTATTTATTGACGGAGATATTAATTACCCTCAAAATACGATTTCCCTGAGTGAAAAAAAGTTAGATGAGTTCAATCGACTAGTTGTTTATTTGAAAGAAATGGAAGAAACATCTACTGTTCCAGTGTACGTTGTAATTATTCCGCATTGTACACAAGTTCATTCGTTTTACCGTGATTGTTATGAGAAATTAGGTGCAAAAATGCAGGATGAATTATCACATGACAATCAATGGTCTGTTCAATTGAGTCAAGACGGCTTTACCGTAATTGATCCTCTTCTTTATCTTCGTGAACTAGAAAAAAATGGTCAACGGATGTATTATGAAAATGATCCACATTTAACAGAGCTTGGTCAAAAGGAATTAGCTAGTTTCATCAATAAATATTTTGAATGATCATTCTAATGAAAATTCGATTAAAATTGAAATGGCTTTTCCATGATATTATGGATAGGATAGGAATTTCTGTAAAATTGAATAAAAGAAAGGGAGAAATTCAAGTTCTTTGTTTTCATGGTATTTGTAATGATAATCGAGCTTTCATTAATGGTAGATTTCTCTTAGAAAAGCAATGTGACGAGCTTCTAAAAGCGCTTTCTATCGAGTACAATATAATTAGTTTAGATGATTTCATGAAAGGCAACATAGAGCCAAATAAACTGAATATCCTTTTAACTTTTGATGATGGTTATTTAAATAACAAAACACTGCTACTGCCATTATTGGAAGAGTATCAAATTCCGGCTTCATTCTTTGTAACTACAAAAAATTCAGAACCTAAATGGACTGATCTTTTTGACATCATCAAGGTTGAGAAAATACCATTGTACAAATTACAGGAGTCATTTCCCTCATTAAATGGGTTTTCTTTGAGTGAAATAAAAAAATGGATATTGGTTCAGGATAATAAAACGACAATAGAGATAACAGAATTGCTTAAAGAACTAGCGCAACCTTCTTTGCCAAAATACAAGGTGTTTTGGGAGCTTCTAGATAAAGAAAATCTTATAGAATTGAATAATAGTCCTCTTATTTCAATTGCTAATCACAGTGTAAATCACTTATCCTTTATTAATTTAAGTGAAGATGATGTAAATCAAGATTTAATGGACTCGGTTGAGTTTTTAGAAGAAATAGGAACTCCGTACTCTAAAGTTTTTGCTTATCCGTTTGGTCATTATAATGACAAGTTAATTGAATTTCTTGAAAGTAAAAATTTTACAATTCAATTTTCTGCTGATGGATCTAAAAAGAAAAGACACGGCATTACGGATCGGCTGGTGGTCAACCCGTTCATTTCTTTGCGAAACCAATTAAAAGCAATAGACAATGGACAATATTGATTATCAACTTGAAAACTTAAGTAAATGTCATGTTAAAGAACTTGGTGTATTGTTCGGTCAAATTTTTAACAAGGTCGTTTCGGATGATTATTTTATCATTAAATATGGATTGAACCTGCCAGAAATTGAGCAATTATCAACTGTTATTCTTTCGAGCAATAAAGTAATTGGCTTTATTGGTGTTATTGGTCAGAGTTTCAATACAAATGACAAGTTGAAGTTAATGAAAATAGGATTTACAGGTGATTTCTTTCTTCTTGAAAAGTACCGTAAAACAGGTGTTTTTAAGAAGGCTTATGAGCATTCTCTGAAATTGATAAATGAACATGAATATGAACATATTTATGCTTTTCATAGTGATCAAACATACAAGGTATGTCAACGTTGGGGTTGGACTGATCAAATCGGTTTTAGTCGTTTTCATCTTAAGGCGATACCTTTTTCTACTTCGAGAATAGTTAATAAATTAGGATTAAAAACGTGGAGAATTAAACAATTAGAAAAGGAACTTATTCCTTATAAATCGCAAACAGATTTAAATTCACTTTTAAATAGAAATGACATATTCCAGAATAATTATGACGCCACATTTTTTGAAATGAAGACTTTCTGTAAGCATTACATGGTTGAAATTGAAGGATGTATTCTTTTTTTGAAATACGATTATTTATTGAGTGTCGGATTTGTTCATTTCACAGACGACTCGAAAATTGAAAAAATGCTAAATACTTTAAAGAGAATAGCGAGGATAAGTCTAATACATGATGTCGTATTTCATTTGCAGGAAAATTCATCAGAAGCAATTAAATTAAAAAAATTCTTAGATGAAAAACCTTCCTTTAAAATAAGTTCATTACAATTAAATGAAGGTGCTCCTGTATTTTCGTCAGTCCGACTTAATTTTATGGATATGGATATATTCTAATTATTCTCCATATGTTAATTCTATTGAAAAAATAAGCCGTTAGATCTCCGTTTTTTTAGAATCCTCTTGAGAAGAAAACACTCCATAATAGACAATCCCTTTTTTATAATTGATAAATTTTTTTATTCTATTTTTCCAATTGGGATATAAAAACGTGACAACTCCTTTTGATTTTAACTGACTTAAATCCTTACTATCCATAAATCCTTTAGACGGTTTAAACAGAATATTTTTGCCGTATTTATTGACGAAATATTCTTGAGCTATGCTCAATTCATTCTTGCCTTGAGTTCTTTCGTTAAGAATATTTATGCCTGTAATTATTAATTTTCCTTTAGGTGCTAGCAATTTATATAATGATGATAGGGTCTTCTCTTTATTTGTGAAATAGGCAAAACATCTATTTAAAATTATTAGGTCAAATTTCTCCTGGAAAATATCAATATTCTCTAAGTCCATTTGAATTGAATTCCACACTGGGTTGCCGTAGTGTTTTTTCGCCTTTAAACCATCTAATTCATGGATAAAGTAATCAATGGCAGTGACATTTTTTCCAGATTTTGATAATTGATTTGCGAGCCATCCATTCCAACTGCCAACATCTAAGACAGTTTTGCAATTTTCCGGCATTAATTGTTCAATTATGGATAAATCCTCAATTCTAGCCTCCCAAATATTTTTGTTATGTGCAACCCCAGCTAGAGGTAAGTTACTAAAATCAAGTTTTATCCTTTTTTCGGAACGGTAATCATCAAAGCTCTCCAACCAATCTTGCAGTTGACTTTTAAAATCTTGATTCATTAGCAACAATACATTATCTTCTATAAAGTACTTATGCCCATTTTCGCATAAATAGTTTGCATCAAGCTCTAGTTTGCATTCTGGGCATCTTAATTTCATGATTAAACTTCTCATTTGTTCTCTCAATTAGGGGCGAAATAATTGGAGTGTTATACTGATTTCTTTATTCTATAAATAATATTTCTCTCACCTCTTTTTTTTACTTCATGATCTTTTTCTAATACTATATCATAGCTTTTAGCAATTTTACAAATTTTCTCAGTGTCGCAATCCTCAGATAATATAATGATTATTTGAACGAACTCCTTCTCCCAGCTTTCTTTAAGTTGATGAAATAGTTTTTTAAAATAATCAAAATCTTTCCCACAATAAAAGGCTTGATCTTTTTCGTTTAAGGCATTTTTAGGATAATATGGCGGGTTAATAATTATCCAATCAAATTCATTGGGGCTGACTTTTTCGAATAGATTAGATTCAATTACTTGAATTGGAATTTGCGTTGTTTTAGAATTGAATTTAAGTCCTTTAATGGCAATTGAGTTAATATCAGTTGCGGTGACAATCGCTCCTTGTTTTGCTGCGTAAAATGAAATCATACCACTTCCTGCTCCAAGTTCTAAAAAAGAAACGCCTGTTAGGTTAGTTTTCTTTAAAAAGTCAATTAAAATATTGGTAGATAGAAATACACCTGGATGAAATACACTTGGGTAAATAGTAATTTCTATTCCTTCCTTTGAATAGTTTGAAGATTTTTTTGTCTTCGCTTGATACCACTTATTCAAAAGTGGAAATGCTATTTTTTTTATTAATTTTCTCATTCAGAATAAAAACCTTGTTCTTCAGGTTGACGGTAGCTCCATAACTTATGTAGTGCTTTAATTTCATACGGGTAGGCATAAATCTTCAGGTGATATCTCCAAAATGAAACTATTTTTAGTAAGATTTTTTTCCAACCGCGAATTCGAAAATCAGAGACTGTTGGAGAATAGGCATTAAGTACTGTTTCGAAATTTTTAATCTGATCAATGTGCTTTTTATTCAGCCAAGGTGTTAAAGGATTTTTTCTTAAATCGAACTTTTCCCAAGATGGAGAAAGCCAATCTTCTAGTTTTTGAGGGAATTCAAAACCTTGCTCTTGAATTTTCTCATATAATTCGCTGCCTTCTGTTGGCACAGGACTGTAGAGATAAATAATTATTTCAGTCGAAGGATTCAATTTTTTTATTGTCCGAATAAAATTAATATCTTCCTTAATTTGATCCATTACTTTACTCGAATCATCGTTCGGAAGCCCAAGGACAAAACTGTACTCAGGAATAATACCAATCTTTCCCATTCGAACGGCAAAATCTTTAATTTGCTGTCCGGTTTGAGTCCCACCTTTGTCCATTTTCTTCAATACTTCATCATTACCAGTTTCAGCACCTAAAAAAATCATTTTAAGCCCAGCTTCTTTCATTAATAACAAGTCATCATCAGAATATTTATTAATGGTGTCAATACGCCCTTCTCCCCACCAAGAAATATTTTCATCTTTAATCTTTTCAGCGAACTCCACAACTCTTTTTTTTGCAGTGAAGAAATTGTTATCATGGAATTCAACAGCATCGATACCATAATTTTCTTTAAACCATAAAACATCGTTAGCTATTCTCTCAGCTTTAAAACCCTTCCATTTTGCATTATAAATAGGGACAACAGCACAAAAAGAACATGTAAATGGGCAACCGAAACTTGAATGATAAGAAAATGTAGTCTTCCCCATGAATGTTTTCGCTAGGTAATTGCGAAGAGGGTATTTTTGATTTAATTTTTCATAAGGAAATGCAGGAAGATTATCCATATCTGGTAATGCTTCTTTTTTAGTCTTGGTAAAAGTTCCATTTTCCTTATAAATAAGATTAGGAATTGAGGCTAATTTTTCAAAATCATCATTAATTAAATTTTGTATCAGTAATGGAAACGCTGTGTCGGCCGGACCACTAATAACAAAATCAACATAGTCTGAATCAAGTACTGACTTATATTGGTTTGCTGCAAAATATCCACCCCAAATAATAGTGATGTTAGGATATTTTTCCTTTATTTCTTTCGAATATGGAATGGCTTGTTTTAATTGAGGACCAGGCATAACTGTTAACCCTACAAACTGAATACTCTCCTTTTCTATAAGATTCAGAATTACTGAAAGTGGGTCTTTTTCTAAATTTCCATCAATGAAAAAATAATCAAAAATCCCATCAATAGCACCTCCAACTTGTAAGATTGAATTAGGTATTCGATGCTTAGCATCCGAACTTCGAGGATTAAATAAAATAACTTTAGAATTCTTCATTTCCATTACAAATATATTTCATTGTAAACGTCGTCAATACTAGTATTGATCTGATTACTTAAATAGTCTACTTCAATGTGAGTTTTGCCATCATTAACAAAAACCTGAATAATATTATCCCATTTACCACCACCCATACCAGAAGCAATTAGATGGATGTTTTTGTATTTGTGCAAGGTTATTTCGCTCCCTATTGGATTGGCTCCAACATCTCCTGCGAAAAAATAAATAGGCGTTTGGATTTTTGATAATATTGGTAATGCTTGGTCATAAAAAGTTTGCTTTGTACTTTTTCCGTAGTTCGAATTAGGTTTTATTTGAGGGGTTTTAATGCTATCATACCAACATACATGATGAGTAAAAACAAAAACATTGTCAAAAATATTATCTTCCGTTAATTGTCTTATTTCTTCCGTTTGATCTTTTGAAATATTCCAACCTGATTCAAGAAGGTCCACAAAGTAGAATAAATTCCTTCCTTTTTCAAAGTAATAGTTCGGATTTCCATAACGATTTTCGAATAACTTTCTATTTTTTAAATCATGATTTCCCGCTGCAAAATGGAAATCAAAATTAAATGCACTCAAGTAATCATCCACATTATTCCATGAAGTCGTATCACATTCCTGAACGATATCGCCTGTCAATACTCCAAAAGACAAAGTCGAATCTGATTTTGCAATTTCTAAATATTCCATAAAAGGAGGGTGAAAAGGGTAATTAGTTGTTCCAGGCCCCCCATAAGAATGCCCAGCTACAAAAAAATGAAGACTTTCTTTTTTGTCTTTCTCTTGACAAGAGCTTGTCACAAGTATAATTAGAAGAAGGATTACGGTGTTTCTCAAAAATTGATTCTTTGTAGTTACGTGAATTTATTCGTTGTTTATAGGTGTATTCATAAACATAATCTTTCTTGAATAGCCCGATTCAAAGAGTTGAATGTAAATTGTTTCCTTTTGTGGCTTAACGATAGTCTGACCTAATAAATTATAGAGAATGTAATTTCCATCAGCATCGAGACTTGATAATCCTTCTTCCAAATCTAAACTGCCGCATGGGTCATTTATATCTGTAACTACTAATGGCAATGAACCGAGAAAGCCAGTGCCATATGGTATCCAAACTTGATATGTTCCAGTCTGTGTAAGATCTATTGATTGAGTATTTCCTCCTACTGACCAACGATAAGTACTCGCGCCATCAGGTCCTTTTAGCGTCCAGTTAAAGCCATTCCATTCACATGTGATTTGCGGTCTTTCAGGCAGCGTCGGGTAGGCGTATTGGACTCTATAACTAACAACGGAGTCTTCCAGATAAAATTCAGATAATATATTATTTGAATGGTCTGATAAAATCACACTAGGAAAAGGGTAGCGTATGAATCCAAATCCCGACACAAGATAATCGTTCGTGAACTGATAGCTGCCCATGGCTTGCGCATAAAGATTTGTCGGATGAATATATTCGGAGATTAAAGTAGCCGTCCAATTGATTGTGTCTAATTGATATTCAACACCCCTTGTAATTTGCGGAATATCCATATTTCCATTATTAAAAAGAGAATAATTTCCATTTTGTAATTTTCTAATATCATGTTGACCGCTGAAGCCATTATCTCCGAGAAAAGTAAAGTCTGAAGAATTACCTCCAAGTTTCCAAATCACATCTCCTGTTAATCTGTTGATTTTATAAATAGCATTTAAATGTCTGAAAGAAATGAGTATGTGACCATCATCATCTTCTTCTATTGCATTAATATGGCAATAATCAAAAACGTTATCACTATAACTGTAAAAATCATAGGTTTCAGTTGGAAATATATAATCATTACTGTTCCAATCGAAAATGAGATTACCTGATCCGTCAATTTCTTGAACACCTCCACCTTTTATGACAGTAGTACTACTTCCTTGAATACCATTAAAAGTATAAGCAGATAAATCAACTGTGTCAAAGTAAATTGTAGTTAGTAACCAATTTCCATTGTCCGCAATTTGAATATCGTGCACATCTTGACTTGTATTGACACTGGAAATTGTGTCTAAACTATTAAAGTTATTATCTAAAATAACCGTTTGAACTCCATTACTAGAAATGAATGTGTAGCTGTATAAATTAGATTCTTGATAGAATTTAAAGTCAATGTTTTGCCCCTTATCATACCAGCAAATATAGCCATCACTATCAATAAGCGCAGAATAAGGAACTTTATAGTCTGGTGCTCCTTGGCTTATATATAGCTTCTGGGGAGTCATTAAAAAATAGCCTGTATCATCAAGCCCGTTATTCACATATTCATATGGGAATAAAGCGTTAGGAATAGGTCGATTGAATTGCTGAGCATTGGATTTATTGCTGAACAAAACCAGTATTGAAATAATACTAAATGTATAAAATAACTTCATCTTTTGCTGTCAATAAATAAGGCCTAAAAATACGACTTTCCGAACAATTAACAATGAGCACCTTCAATGATTAATCAGTTCATTTTATTTAATAAAAACATAAATAGATTTTACTAACTTCGTGCAAGGCAGAATGCAGTTATACTTCTTGTTAGGTTATGAAAAAAACAATTATTCTTTACAATCCAAAAGCAGTTTTTTTTGATATGCCATTAGCATTGATCGCTCTTGGGACTCAGGTCTGTGATGATTATAATGTTGTGATAATTGATGCCCGAATAGAATCTGATGTAGACGGGATTCTTAAGAAGCATATTGGTCAGGCACTATTAGTAGGGGTTACTTCTTTAACGGGTGCTCCATTAAAAGATGCCATTTTATTCTCTAAAAAAGTAAAAAAACTAAGACCTGAACTTACAGTTTTATGGGGAGGCTGGCACACTTCGTTATTTCCACAACAAATATTAGAAGAAATTAAAGATGTTGACATCACGGTGCAAGGACAAGGAGAAATTGCGTTCAAGGAACTTGTAGAACATATAGAGAATAAAAAGGGGTTGGAAAATATTGCAGGCATTGTTTTTCGTAAAGGTGATGAGCTGGTAAAAACTCCACCACGTCCAATGATGGATATCAATGATTTACCTCGATTTAATTACGATTTAATTGATGTAGAGAAATATTTTTCCGCTAAAGGGAATCGGCAGTTTGATTTTATTTCTTCGATAGGTTGTTTTTTCCGATGTACATTTTGTGCCGATCCTTTTGTCTTTGGTCGAAAATTTAGTGGTTTGAATCCAGAAAGGATTTTTGAAGACCTGAAATTTTTTCATGAAAAATATCAATTTGATGATTTGAATTTTCAGGATGAAACTTTTTTCACTTATCCAAAAAAAATCATTGAACTTGCTCAGCTTTTGAAAGATAATGGGCGAAAATTTAGTTGGGCTGCTACAATGAGAGCTGATCATGGCAACAGGATGAGTTTAGAAGATTTTCAAACTTGTAAAGATGGAGGTTTGAGACGCTTGTTAATTGGTGTTGAATCTGGCTCACAAGAAATGATGGACTGGCTAAAAAAAGATATTAAAATAGACCATGTATTGAAGTGCGCAGAGCTTTGCAAAGAGTTGAATTTAGCTGTTATTTTCCCATTTATTGTTGGTTTTCCTAATGAAACTGACGAGAGTGTCGAAAAAAGCAAGAATATGATACAGTATTTATCCCTTATGTCTCCGCGATTTGAAACTCCAGTATTCTACTTTAAACCTTATCCAGGAACTCAAATCACCAATGATGTCGTTAATTCTGGAGAATACAAGCTCCCGAACTCAATAGAAGATTGGTCTGAATTTGATTATATAGGATCTAAAGGTCCGTGGGTCAGTGATGAGAAATTTGTCTTCTTTGAACGATTTAAGTTTTATCTTAGATTAGCAAGAAAAAGAAATAATTTACTCATTCTTCCTTTTTCATTCTTCGCCAGATGGAGGGTAAAAAAATTACTTTTTAAAATCCCGTTAGAGATGAGGATTAGTGAAAAAATTCTACCTCAAAAAAACCTAAGTTGATGGGTAAGTTGTTTTTTATGTTGTTTTTTCTTTCAACTTATCTAAGTAATGCTCAACAACTAGATACCATTAAAATTTTCTATGAAGCAGAAGTCGCTCAGTATTTAACATCTTCTGCTAAAAAGGCCTTATCACAAGGTATCATCACTAGCGATTTAAAGTCTAAAAAGAGTGCTGGAATTCAATTTGATTCAATAGATTTCAATTGTAAAATTCGCCTAAAGGGTGACTGGCCAGATCATGTTAAAAGTGATAAATGGTCTTTTCGTGTCAAGTTGGATTCTGGGAGTATTTATAATGTTTGTGAATTCTCACTGCAGTTTCCAGAGACCCGAGGTGGAATAAATGAGTCTATTTTTCATGAAGTACTTTTAGCTGAAGGGATTTTAACTACATCATACAAATTTGTTCATTTATCTGTTAATAATGAATATTGGGGTATTTTTGCGTTTGAGGAACAGCCTGATGAACTATTATTAGAAAATAATAACAAATCTAAAGGACCAATATTAAAATTTGATGAAGATGGTTTTTGGGAATGCCAATTACAGTCTTTAGAGGAAGGAGAGCAGAAATGTGTTGAATATTCAATATTTGAATCTGCTAAAGTGAAACCATTTAATAAAAAGAAAACATTTTCGGACTCAATTTCCTTAAGCAATTTTTTAATTGCAAGAAGTCACCTTGAAAAATGGCAAGCAGGTGATGTAAACTTTAACAGTCTAGATTTAAATAAATTTGCCAAATATTATGCATTGTGCGATTTGTTTGGAATGTATCATGGGTTACAATGGCACAATCAACGGTTTTATTATAGGTCAAAGGACAATAAAATTGAGCCCTTGGCATATGATTGTTACTCAAAAGACAATAAATTAATTGGGAAGCAATTTTTAGGATATTTCGATGAGCATTATAAAATCACCTATTTTAAAGAATTGTGGTTTAATTATCAATTGTTTACTTCTGAAAAATTTCGTGAGCTGTATGTCCTATCACTTAATAAGTATCTCGAAAAAGAATGGGATTTTAGTGCTTTTTCGGACTTTGAATTTGAAGAGAATCATCTTGAAATAGAGAGAAGAATTAAAAACAGAAAAAAGGAAATTAGATTATTTGTGTCTTCCGAACATTTAGTTCCTGTTTATTATGGTTATCCCGAATGGAAGAAAGATCACACCGAAGAAATAAAAAAGTATAAAACGCCATACTCCAAGACTCCTTTGAAGCATGTCGCCATTAGGTCAAGACAAGTTGATGGTAAAGTTCGAGTTAAAAACCATCATTTACTTCCTTTGGAAATTATAGGGTTCGGTACAAAATCTAGTTTTTCAGTTCCATTACCAATAGTTAAAATCTTATCAAATGAGATTTTGTATTTTCCAAAAGACACGGTTAATTTTATTTATTGCACAACAGAATTAGAAGATACTCTTAGGTTTGAAATTGAAAAGGCAGATCAAATACTGTCTAAAAATGACACTTTGAATTTAGAAGATTTTCAAATCAAGACTAATTTCTATCTGATAAAGGATCAAAAAATTAATATAAATGGAGTACTTATAATTCCTGAGAAATGCACTTTAGAAATAGAAAATTCGACGATTGATTTTATAGAAGGAGGAAGAATCATTTCATATGGAGAAGTGATAATACACTCATGTAAACTTACTTCTACTGATGGAAAGGGTAGGGGCGTTTTTGTGTTGAATTCAAACCTTACAATTGAAGAGTCTGTAGTTTCGAACTTTAATTCATCAACTTATTCTTTAAATAGTCCTATTATTTGCGAAGGTGGAGAGGTGAAATTATCAAAATTAGAAATCCATGATATTGACTCAGAAGATGCAATAAACATAATAAATTGCACCTTCTTAATTGAGAGTGTTAAAGTAGAAAATTGTATAGGGGATGGTATCGATATCGATTTTGGTGAAGGAGAAATATTCAATACAATAGTTACGAAATGCTTAGGGAATGGTATTGATTTTTCAGGTGCTATTTGCTCTGTGAAAAAACTAGTTGTCTTAGCATGTGGAGATAAAGGTGTAGATATAGGAGAACGCTCAAATATAAGTCTGAAGGATACTAAAATTTCTGATTGTTCAACCGGAGTTGCAGTAAGCGATGAATCTGCAGCTTATTTGAATGATACTGAGATTAAAAAATGTGCCATAACTGTAAATGGTTTCAAAAAGAAAAAGAATTATAATTTCGGCGCAATAATTTATTTGAATCAAAAAAACAAATATGAGGTTCTACTAGATTCTACTTCCAAATGTTTTTAAAAAAAATAAACACTTATAAAAAATGGGCGTTATACGCTGTGCCAATAATCATTTTTTTGATCTTCAATTTCATTTTTGATTTCAATGGATTGTACGGCCAAGATGGTCACGAATATTTTCGTTATTCTAAAGAGGTTAAAATGTTTTTAACTCAAGGTACTGCGGTGAATAAAATGTATTGGCCTGTGGGTTTTCCTCTTGCAGGATCATTACTTAGTTTTACTGGATTAAGTGTGCTGTGGAGCCTCAGAATTGTGTCGTTGGTCTCATTATTAGGAACTCTTTTTTACTCTAATAAAATCATTAAAAGTTTATTTAATAAGGATGGCAGCTTGCTTTTGATTTTAGGAGCAGCGACTCAAGTTTATTTTGTTAGAGGAGGTTATTTGATTATGAGTGATATGTTATGTGCTTTTTTTATGACTCTATTGTTTTATCAATACATAAAGTATATGCGTTCACAAAAGTTGCTTACTCTTTTTTTAATAGGATTAATTGCCTGCTTTGCCTTTTTTACTAGATATGCGAGTATTCCATTATTGATTCTACCCGTTGTACATTCTTTATTTATTTTTTTGAGAGGTTTAAAAGTAATGTTTCAAGTTCTCTTGGGAATGTTTTTTATCGTGGCTTTAATTGGCCTATTCTACAGTAATAATCAATTGGTTTCCCTTTCAGAAGGGATAATTAGCCAATGGGATTTTAGTAATTTTTATAGCCGAATTATTTATACTGAAAATGGAATTAATACCAATATGGTTCCGAATGGGGTGTATGCTTTTGGAAATTTCTTTCATATTGGTTTCTTGTCATTTGGCGTTGCATTGATTCCTTTTTATCGTAAGCCTAATACCTTTTGTATACTTATATTGGCTTGTATAGTTTTGTATATCTTGTTTTTAGCAGGTCTTGAAACACAGAATAATAGGTTCTTGATGCTTTCTCACCCGCTGGCTCTCATTGTACTGTTCCCGTTTTTTGATTCTCTCATGAAGTGGATAAAGCCTAAAAAGATAGCTCCGGTTTTTATAATAGCCACCCTGCTTTTCAATGGAGCTTTTTTCTTCTATTCATTTAATAAAACATATCGCGTTCATACCTTGGAAAGAAAAATAATTAGTGCCATTATTGAATTGAAAACCGAAGTACCTATTTATTGTTTCTATATAGATCAATCTTTTCCGTCATATGATTTGGATAATGAACGGCGCAATTTTTATTACCAAGAATATGATAGTTTTGAACAAGGTGCACTAGTCATTTTTAATGAGAATAAATTCACGGAACAATGGAAAGGCCATAGTGTTATGAATAATTGGAATAGACTCATTATTCAAAATGAACTTGATACATTGGTTAAACTTCCGCAAAACTGGACAATTTATCGCATCAAATAGAGACATAGTAATTATAACTCCTGGTTTCGCTTCAGATGAGCAGGATACGAGTTGTATTCCGGCATTACAGCTTTACGTGAAAGAATTACAAATGAGAGGAAACAAGGTTACTGTATTTGCTCTGCATTATCCTTTCAAAAAAGAAAATTACAACTGGCATGGCGCTCGAGTAATACCTCTTAATGGCAAGAATAATAGACTAAAAAGGGAGCTGCTTCTTCCTCTTAGATTGATGAGGTGTTTTTCAAAAGTGCACAAAGAAACTCCTGTTGATTTGATTCATTCTTTTTGGCTTAATGAGTCAACGATAATGGCACAAAGAATAGCTAAAAAGTATGAGATTCCC
>Ga0209832_1000346_pt1 | contig 29826 bp, 32 predicted proteins | sample COGITO_mtgs_1104_2_FD_185516 | JGI IMG/M metagenome (GOLD analysis project Ga0209832, IMG submission 185516) | Pelagic marine microbial communities from North Sea - COGITO_mtgs_110407 (SPAdes) (version 2) | ecosystem: Environmental > Aquatic > Marine > Epipelagic ...
AGGTGGAGGAGGAGTATATTATTGTGACTGAAAATTCACTTTACATTGTTTCTGCTAATATTGAGACTAAACGAATTTCGTAATCGTAACATTGTTTTCTCTGATTTGCTTTGCGTTGCTTTGCGTTTGCGTTGCGTTGCTTTGCGTTTGCGTTGCCTTACCTTACCAACAATAATATCATCTGTTTGATTATAATATTGTTTCCTTCTCCATTTATTTACGCTATATATGTTCTTTTATGTTTGCGATTTGTTCCTTCGTTAATCTCTCCGGAAACGTAACTATGAACTCGATAATAAGATTTCCTTTGTGGTCTCCGCGCTTCATTCCTAATCCAGGTATCACCTTTTTGTAACCGGGTGAAATGACGACGCCATTGTGGTTATCTATTTTGAACATGCGTTCGTCCAAATAGTCCATGTCGAATGTGAAACCACACAGGGATTCTTTCAACGTAATCGTCTTGCTGAATATCAGGTCTAATCCACGACGCTCTAGGCCTGTGGTATTTGAAACCTTGATAAATATCTTAATGTGTCCCTTATTGCTATCACTAAGGGCATTGCCTTTGTCGCGCAACACAATAATTTCGTTATCATCGACCCCTTCCGGGATTGAAACGTAAATTGTCTCCGTCTCTTTTTGTTTCACCGAGCCATCGCATACCCACCGCTCAACCTCAACCGGCAATTTACATCCCGCAAATGCCTGGGCAAGCGTGATTTGCACCGTCTTAACAATGGGAGTTGGACGCTGCATTGCTTCTTGAAAACTCATACGACCGGTTCCATCCACATGAAAGAAATGGGTTTGATGATGGCCAGGTCCACCGAACGCATCTGCTCCCCCAAACGCGGTATTCTTAAAGAACTCGAAAATATCTTGAGGAACTCCGTTTCCGTGGGCAAAATGTTCGGCCATTCCACCAGCATTGCCTACATGTCCGGAATTTGCGGAAAACCCTCGGTCGTAATTCTTGCGCTTTTGTTCGTCGCCCAAAACGTCGTATGCCTCGCTCACCGCGTGGAACTTCGCGGTGGTGTCGCCCTTTGAAGGGCGGGCACTGTCTGGATGTGAAAGAAATGCCTGTTTACGATATGCCTTTTTGATCTCATCCCCCGATGCGTTCGGTTTTATACCCAATGTCTCATAGTATCCTTTCGCGTCTGACATGATATAAATTATCCCCTAGATAAACTTAAATACTTATTTACGAATAAAGACAACGACTAAATGGAATTGCCTTTCATATACAAATATCAACCTCTCTTTCTTAAAGACTTTGAAATCGACGAAGAACTGCTTGTGGTCATTCGCACGCTGATATCGATGGACAGTTTGAATGTCCTCTTTGTTGGGGACACCGGGTGTGGAAAAACGTCACTTATTTCCGCCATTGTCAGAGAATACTACGAGGGTAGTGTGAAGAGCGATAATATTCTCTCTATCAATAGCTTGAAAGAGCAGGGGATATCTTACTACAGGTCGGAGGTGAAAACATTTTGCCAGACATCATCCTCTGTCCCCGGGAAGAAAAAAATAATCATCCTTGACGACCTCGATGTGATAAACGAACAAAGTCAACAAGTGTTTCGTAATTGTATCGATAAATACAGCGACAACGTTCATTTCATTGCTTCATGTATGAACACGCAGAAGGTGATAGAGAGTCTTCAATCGCGAATGTCGATTATACGAGTCAAGGCACTTAAAAAAGAGAATCTCTCCAAAATCTCAAAGAGAATATGTAAAATAGAAAATATTTACATCACAGAAGATGCCGAAGAGTTTATTCTTTCTATCTCCAATAATTCGGTTCGCATCCTTATAAATTATCTCGAAAAACTTAAACTTCTCTCACAGCATATTACGCTTGAACTAGCGTCGTCAGTATGTACCAATATTGCCTTTCAAGATTTTGTTCGCTATACAACACTTTGTAGGAACAATGAGATTGCAAAGGCAATCAAAATGATGTACTATCTCTTCGACAAAGGATACTCTGTTATGGATATTCTTGATAACTATTTCCTTTTTGTCAAAATGACACCCCTTCTCTCCGAAGACGAAAAATATGCGGTGATTTCTGTCATTTGTAAGTATATCGCAGCATTCCATAACATCCACGAAGATGAAATCGAACTCGCGCTTTTCACCAATAATGTCATTTCGGTTCTCGAAGAACCGCTTAACACGGTCATTATATCCGCGTAATTATATCCGAGTAATTATTTATAGGGACATTCAATGTTCTGTTCTGATAATTGACAATTGCAAAACGAGGTTCATTGCTATGATAATTCATATTCAAATCGCCGTAATATTTATTCACGTGTTTCTTCAAAAACACTTCCCGCAACGCATACCTATAATAATCTGTTTCTGAAACATTGTACCATCTACAAAATGGTCTGTAATTATTAGTGCGGTGATAATTAAACTCCCGTATGTAGTATAATATCTGTTCTAGCACGCATTTGTATTTCTGTGTGTTGATAGGATCTCCATAAGATAAAATCTTGTTTATCGTATCTTCTGGTAAGTTTTCCCATATACTATGCATTGTGGTTTCATAATTCATAGTATATTATAATGTTTATTTTTGTATCGGTTAATGTATTCCTATTCAATTATTATTGTTTCATGCACGTCTCGCTCGAGGCAATCACCAGATATTTCCCGATTACAGTATCGCTTGTCAGCGCCTGTCCGGTGGACAACCGCGCAAACCATTGGAACTTTGAACGACGCAAGATTTCCTTTTCCGGTATGTAAATGCCTAGCGCGTCCTTTTCTATGTCAACATACGAATTGCCCATCAACTCTTCGATTTTCATCACGCCTCCATCTATATGCCGTGCACCAAGGTGTTTGCCTGGTATAAGCGTCAGCTCGCATTCGGCTATCTTCTTCTTACACCATTCAGAATCCTCGCCCATAAAAATGCTTTCGGAAGTGTAATCTGTCGAGTTGAGACGTTCCAAGTAACGAATATACTCGCCCATCGTATCGCTATCCTTCTTGCACCCCATAAACTGCGTGCTCGGATACGCAATGTTTGGATTACGCGAAGGTCCTACGCCTCCGTCACTCATCAGTTCCCCCACAAACATCTCGCCACGACTTTCAACGCCCGACTTATAAATATCACGCAAACTGCGCAAGCATATAAATGAACCTGGAACCAGCATACCTCCGTATGTTTTGAGAAGGCGAGCCAATGCCAGCCTCCGTATGTTGCCGCGTATGGGGTCCGATAACGACTCCAGGTCAACGACCCAATCAGGCACCAATTTGGAAAACGAACCATCGTCTATCATACAGATGTTGAAATCGCCACCACACCTGTCGATAATGGATTTGATGGTCAGCAGTTTGTACGGCTGATTCATCGTCCGCGTGTTCCTAGAACCGAAACTTGCCCAGCGCGTCGCATTCATCTCGTAGTCGGTGTGAATCCAAATAATCGGTTTGTTGTTTGGTTGCGCTAAAGATGGTTCGTCTTTGTTCAACAGGTATTGCCTCACAATATCGTAGTGCTTCGCGTTATCGTCGTCGACAAAGTGTGATTTGAATTTATCATATACCATTCCTAACGCAAGTAACATAATTAGGGTGACAATATATTTGACGTAATCCATACTTATATATAATACTACTTTATTTTTAATCATTTCGCATATTCTTCAGCGCGCGTAATATTCAATATCCAAGGCGCTTGAACCCACTCATCCACGCGTCGTTTGCCCGCTTCGTTTCCTCATCCTGTTTGGCCAACCTAAACGCCCGCAATACATCATTCTTCCCTTCGCGATCTCGCCGTTCATTCAAGTATTGGTTTGACTCCTCTTTCGTCATCGGTTTACCTCTGTCGATGTCTCTATGGTGTCGCAAGTCCTGTTCGTTCGCATAGACGGGTCGCGCCTTCATGTCCTCTTGCGTCACGGGAATCACCGTCTCCACGTGCGCCTTGCGAAGGTCTTCGTAACCCAGATTACTAAATAGTGCCGAACCATAACTCTCGGGCACACCACCAACCAAGTCACTCTGCCCATATCCTTCTCCGCCCATTTCTACAATGTTTGCCTTGATTGCTAGCTCGCCGCGCGCCTTGCTTTTCTTCGCCTCGAACGCAGCGTGCATATTGTTTTTGGTCACCACGCTCGTGTCGATATCCTCATCCGACTTCAACCAGTCTCCATATCCTCCGGCCGAATCCTCGTCCGTCACACGATGCTTTTCGAAAAGTTCGTTGAATATCTTGTTGAAATTCGGTTTGTTGGCTAGTTTCTTCAACATGAGTTCCTTTGCCTCGTCCTCCTCATTATCAGGAACATACTCCGTCGACTGCTGCGCATTTCCACTTGTTCGAAACTTGTGTATGGAAACTATCACCTTGAACGCGCTGCAAAAGAAAAGGAAATACTCCTTCGGTAGATTGGACTTGTCAGGATGCGTTTTCATCACCATTTTCTTCGCCTGCTTCAGGTCTTCAAGAGAGAAATTGTAGTCTAGTTTGAACAAGTTGAGAAGGTCTTGTAACTCGTAATTATCCAAGTTCAGGTCTATCCCATCGCTCATTATATAGAAAGGTATATAATGAATGCTTTAGATTTGTATACTTGAAAATTATTCATACGTTTCCACCCATCAAAGTGTTTTAGTAATGGTAAACTTTTCCCAATCACCTATCTTACCGCGGTCACATATAATTCGCTTATTTTGAACTTCATCAGCACAATATTTACCACTTTTACCACTTTTTATAGCATACTTAGTACCATGCTTCTCGATGGTAAATTGTGTTTCGGGTGTTAAAAACCATGCGCTGTCACATACAATTCCGTCACCTTTATCTCTACACCATCTATTTTTTTTACCACCTCTTATAGCATACTTATTATCACCAAGATTTTGGATGTAAAATTTTTCCCAATCACGCATCTTACCGCGGTCACAATTAATTCGTTTTTTATGTTCTTCATCAGCACAATATTTACCGGATTGACCACCTTTTAAACTGTATTTACCGCTAGATAGGTTAGATTTCTTTGCGGCGGCGGCCGCCTCCTCTTGTGCCTTGGCGGCGGCGGCCGCCTCCTCTTGTGCCTTGGCGGCGGCGGCCGCCTCCTCTTGCGCCTTGGCGGCAGCGTCCGCCTCCTCTTGCGCCTTGGCGGCAGCGTCCGCCTCCTCTTGCGCCTTGGCGGCAGCGTCCGCCTCCTCTTGCGCCTTGGCGGCAGCGTCCGCCTCCTCTTGCGCCTTGGCGGCAGCGTCCGCCTCCTCTTGCGCTGCCTTCGCATCAGCCGATGCCTTCGCGGCGGCAGCTAGTGCCTCTGCTTCCGCGGTCTCCAAATCCGCCAGTTTTTGCTTCAACATCTTATTCTCCGTATTCATTTCTTCAGCGTTGGCTCTCGCGAATTCAATATCGTCCCCACTTGATTGTTTCAATTCTTTCAACGCACTAGATAAATTTATAACTGACAGTTTGAGGTCGGCATCTGCGGCATATTTTTCTTGTTCTATTTTAGATCGTGTTTTTTCTGCTTCTATTGCTTGTAAGCGGAGCTGTTCTGCTTTTGATTTCATACCAGCAATCTCGGATTGCATGCGGATTTGTTCTGCTTCTGCTTCCATGCGGATTCGTTCTGCTTTTGCTTGTGCTTTAACAATGTCCGATGTGCGCGAAGAATCCGAGCCATCGTATTCATTACGTTTGTTCGGATAATAACCCATATCTCCCCATGCGGTATGAATATCATGATGTTCTTTTTCTCTGCTGCTCTTATTTTGATAATTCTTTGGCGGAAAGTCTCCCATATAAGCGTGAGGTTCTATATTCTTTCTTACAAGAAACACAATAAAAAAAATACAAGTAACCGTCAGCAATATACTAAATATAATTTCTTTACGTTCCATCTATAGTATATATATAAAATTATTATTTATTCCCGAGACTTCATTTTGCGATTGCGTAGAAGTCTGTTTTCGCCTGATTGTAACCCGCGCCACCTGGTGCAAATCGCTTCTCAATCCATTTGCGAGTAGGGATGATGAGTTTTTGTTTGAGTTTATTTTCAGCAAAGACTTCCTGGATGACGCGGCGCTGGACGATGGCGCAGAGTTGCGCGTGAACGAATGTGTAGTATCCGCGAATGGAACCAAATCCATTTTTTTCGGCAATATCAACCTCCTCTGCGATGATGGCGTCTGTTCTTTTACGCCACTCTGGAATGCGGCGGATTTCTTCAAATGTGACATTGACGTTCGCGTAACGTTTGAGTTTATCGTTGTCTACGTATGTGTTACGCTTCTTGTTAAGATTTGCGGGAAACCAGCTAGTCTTCACTGCGCGGATAACATCTTCTTTCGTAGGCGATTGCGTTTGGTAGTCTGGTTCGTAAGCCATGTTGTCGTTGTTATCGTTGTCGTTGTGCTGCCAACATTATATTACTTTTTGTTTCAATTTTATTGCATATAAAAAATTATAAAATTGACTTATAAATACACGACATTATAGTTACAAAGATGGATCGTGTTGAACAAAAACAAGTGTTTCAATTAGATTCCGAAACTACAAGGCGCCTAGAAACTTTTATATATTGTGCGGTCGGATTGTTCTTTAGTTTGATATTCTCAATGATGGTGGTGCTCTCGGTTTCATTATATCGAACCATTCGCAATTGTGTGCCTCGTGTAAAGAAGCGTTCGTAAATGTTGTTATTGTCTTCATTAAAGGAGCGACGTTGCCTTTTCAGAGCAATGCTTGAAGAAAATACCCACATCGGTCTCGTTCGCCCCGCTAATACTGTTGTCGCTAATATACCAGTGCTGGTCCTCGCGCTTCACATCGCCATGGAATGCCAAAATCGACGGAACCCCCTTGAGCATTTTCTTCGTTTTAAACGCCATGTACAGGTCCATCGTCTCATCGATGTCGATGTCGGCAATCACCACATTTTCCGGCATTTCCGCAAACTGGCTCTGCACGAACCCCTTGATTTTTTGGCACGGTTTGCACCACTCCGCCGAAAACTTCACAATCAACACCTTCTTCCCAAGCGAGTTTCGAAGTTCCTTGAAATCCTCGATTTCTAATTCCTCGATAATCTCGCGCTCACTCATAAGCAATATATAAATATACTATGAAATGTTCTTATATCATTTTGAATGATCACCCTTACATCATTTTTAATGATCACCCTTATATCATTTTGAATGATCACCCTTATCAAGTTCCAACACCCACTGGTGAACAAAATCCTCTACTAAGACGGTCTCTTCAAACATACTCAGTTCGTCGCGACAATTTTGCAAATATTCCTTCAAATATGGATTCACTAATAAAACCGTCTTATTCGGTATGAAATTAGGAGAGACATCCACAATCACCACGCGTTTGTCCGCCATGCGTATGGCTGTCTCGATAATTTTTTCACGCATATATGGAGGAACTGTGTGAAGATAGAAGATGCAGGTAGATACATCGTAATCTTTGTTATCGTTCCACGAAGAAACAACTCCCAATCGGAAATTCTTTTGCGGAAACATAATCTTCGCCTTTTCAATCGCTTGTTTGTCCACATCAATCCCCATACTGCCGGGCGTCTCCGACGTTGAAAATCCCATTCCACATCCAATATCCAGAATTTTCGCATCTTCTCCTTGCGCTTCTAATACCGGTTTTTTGATGTGCGACCACCATCGATTCACCGGCATATTCTCAAGAAGAAAACTACTATCCCACGCTTGAGACACACCGAAACAGGCGGCGAATACCCCAATTCCTAATCCAATTCCTACTCCGAATCTCACCATCATCATACGATAACTATTATCTACATTTCTCTCTATATTATTTTTTGCTTTTTCTCGTGGTTCTCGTGTTTCTCGTGTTTCTCATGTTGCCTATGCAATGCTTCCAGTGCCTCAATTTCCAAACGCGGCATATGGGCGTGGGCTTCCCAGAAATATTTGCAAAACGCCCAGCAAAACTCGTGCTGGTCTGTGTAACACTCGGGATAGGTCTCGCGAAGTGCCGTTTCGATTGGTTTTGGCAGCAGCCCAAGACTTGCCCCTGGAAGCACGTAGCTCAGTTGGACATATTCGGAGACGGCGCGCGCACCACTCTTTGCAACCATATTGGTGTCGAAATACGGAATGTGCCGCATAAGGTCACCTAGTAGCGGCGGATAATCGTATTTGTAGGTCCATCGCCAATCCACGCATCCTTCGGTGTAATACTTCAACGTCCACTCCAGTCCTTCCAAATAATTCACTGAGATTTGTTTGCGGCGCTCGTCGTCGATTCTCATATCAAAAAGGGTGGCATAATACCGCTCTTCCCATCCAGATTCATAAGGATTGATGTAGAACTCTTCGCCCCGGTCCAGCAACGGAATCGACATGAACGCCTCCTCAGGTTCCATCCGGCGATGTATCAATCCCTTGCTCTGCTTGTTGCGAATGGCATACTCCTCCTTCATCATGGTTTCCTCGTGGTCGCCCAGTTCACGGATCAGTTTTCGCACGTTCTTCCAGACGATGTTTGTTCCGCATACTAAATTCTCGTTTGTCGTGCCGACCACCTTCCGATATGCCGAAAGAAGGCGCTCGATGCCCGTCGTGCGAATGTTTAGTGCAGGAAAATGCGGGAGGAAATCGTTGCCCAAAAAGAAACAAAGAAATATGTAGTCGAACACGCGATTGCGTTTTTGGACCGTGTCCGGCTCTTTGTTGTCGTTCAATTCGCGCGCAAGAACCTCCCCAAACAAGGGTATGTCGAGCAAATAACTCTCGTTTGGACTCAATGTGCGGTCAATGCTGCTGATGAAGTGTGGCGTCTCGCGATATAACAGCATCTTGGGCGCTATATGGAGATGGTTCAGTGTCAACATTATCAAGTCGGCATCCAATCCATATATTACCGTGGTCGTGTTCTTGTGGTGCCCGGGGTTCTTCCGTATGTAATCATATATCTTGTGTTCGCCTTCGCCAACCTCGCACGATGCCGATACTATCAATTTCTCCAGTCCAAACTCCGAGGGGCGCGCGAATCGTCGCGACACGGCTTCGCCCAATTTGCCCATAAACTCGGTTCCTGGGGTAATCGCGGCGGTGTTCCACGCTTCGATCGGTGGCGCGACGCCGACCTTGGAAAGAATGCGCGTCTGATAACCCGTCTTGTATCGCCTGTTTCGCTGCTGGTCGAGTTTGGCAACCGGCGCCACCCCATCGAACGCGATGTATACGCGATGCTTGGGTTCGAGCAAGCGGACGTATTCGACGATCTTCGCACACACCGTCCGTATGAGTCCCGATTCAAATGAGTTGCTGCTCGTAAATCCCTTTTTGTCGCGGTTTCCTTCCATGTCCCTTACCGCATCGTATATGAGCGAATTACAGTCCATATACAAGTTGTGAATCGCCATATGTTTTTTATCGTATTTCTTCACAATGCGCCGATGCTGCTTGACCACGTGCGAAAAATAACTGGGAATACCCATCCTATATATCTATGGTTGTTTATGTTTTAACTATGTTTCGGTATCATTATTACGCGGAAGAACAGATACTCGTTATATACAATTTTACTATTTTAGCAAAATTGTATCGAAATCGTTATTACTTTCCTTTTCAAATATTAAAATCGCAATAATTATACACATGCCCCGCGACAAAAACGTGAAAATAACCGAAACACCATCGACAAATAACTCCTTTGCAATTGAAAGGAGGATAATTGCCCTGCAAGAGATCGTGAAACGGACAATTATTGCTGTTCAAAAATACAAGGTTATGGATGTTTTTGGAGCCAACGAACTAAATGTGTGTGTCCAAAGTCTGGATACCATATTCAAAAAACTCACGCATACGCACACGAACATTATGGGAACGAATAAAGGGTATGACGAAGACAGCATTATTGCCAGCATTCAAGAATACACCACCGAACTCTCGTCCATTTTTCGAACGTTTGGCACCGACAATATTGATGACCTCATCACAGTATGCTTTGGGAGCGAGTTCACCAAAACATTTACGTCGCCCGATACCATTGCGAAATATGAGGTGATGCGGAAATATGTTCATCCAATTGGTTACAAAGTGATGTATTGGAAAAATAAAAATACCCCACAAGATGGCAGTCCTGGAAAGGAGGTCAAGAAAACGCGCATTGTGGAGGACTTTATGATTATGGAAAATAGCAATAATTTAGATTGTTACGATCTCTCGCGGACGAGCAAAGCATTCCAAACAAAAGTGTATGGTGTGAAGTTTGCTATTCATAATCCGTCGCAAAACAAGACGCTCGTGGTGTGTGGACTTGTGGACGACCTTTTATTGGAATGTCTCAACTATCCATTTGTCGAATCTCGCATCCGCAATATATCCCGAAACAAACCGCCCGGTGAGCCGGCGTTCCAAAGCGATGCGTTCAACCGGTTCGTATGCTGCCTTACCTTGAAAGAACTGCTCATTTACAACGATACCGAGATGTACGACCGGTTTATGGGCTGTATGTCACAGATCAATGCGCACCATCAAAAAACGATTTCTCAAGTGACGAAAGAATTCATCGGAAACGACCTTTACTCGCAACGCGCCACTCTTATCCAACTCCTCCTCAAATCGGACGACCCTCAGTTCCAATATCTCGCATACCTCCTTTACGACCTTCTTTCGAACGATTTTAATGGCAACATCGACACGCATGAACAGACGCTGATGTTTGATAGCCTCCCTTGGAATGTAAAAAAATACTTCCGCGATGCGATGAAACAAACCGTCTCATATACGCATGCGCTGGCCAACTTTGACCAGAACAAAATCCCGTTGGAGCAGCAGATTTGCCTCTTGAAAGCAAGCGACTCGGTGAAAGACAAGGCAATGCTCAAGCTCAAGGAAGTGAAGTCGAAATCGGAAGACTCGGGGGCAAAGGCGCGACAGTATCTAGAGGCGCTCCTGCGAATTCCTTTTGGAATCTATCGCGAAGAACCGATATTGACTGCCATGGACTGCTGCACTAGTTTGTTCAATGAAATTATCGCCAAAATAAACGAGTCGTCTTACAAAATGGACATGATTCCTGTGAAACCGAAGTATAACAGCGTTGAAATGCGGAAATATTGCGAGTTATTGAAGACACACTATGAAGCAAACGTAAACCAACAAATTGCCGAAAAACTCAAACTTTCATTTGCCAAGATGCCCCGCACAAGAATGATATCAAACATATACTTTATTAATAACGCCATCAAAGCGCACAAAATTAATATCGCGAAAATATGCCATTCTGGTAAAACGGTTGGCTTCATGCGCGAGCGTATCAAAGAATTTATTGACGCGGTTTCGGATAATTATGCCGTGATGCTTTCGGTCGAACAATATGTAGAGGGTGGCAATTCCAACGGCGACATTCTGAAAGAAACCGAAGATTGTATCGACAAAATTCGCGCCAAAACCGAGACAATCAATGAGTTTATGGGCAATGTGGACACGATTCTTGACGGGGCCGTCCACGGACATCAAAAGGCCAAGCGACAGGTCGAGCGCATCATTGGTCAGTGGATTAACGGAGAGAAAAGCGGATACTGTTTCGGGTTCGAAGGACCCCCTGGCGTAGGGAAAACGTCGCTGGCAAAGAAAGGAATCGCCCACTGCCTCCAAGACGAGTCGGGCGTGACCAGACCGTTTGCCTTCATCGCCATAGGGGGGTCCTCGAACGGCAGCACGCTTGATGGGCATAATTACACGTATGTTGGGTCGACCTGGGGGCGCATTGTCGACATTCTCATGGAACATAAGTGCATGAACCCGATTATTTTCATAGACGAACTCGATAAGGTTAGCAGAACCGAGCAGGGCAAGGAAATTATCGGTATTCTTACCCACCTCATCGACCAAACACAGAACGATTGTTTCCATGATAAATATTTTAATGGTATCGATCTCGACCTTTCTAACGCACTCTTCATCTTCTCTTACAATGATGCCGATGCCATTGACCGCATCCTGCTCGACCGCATACATCGCATCAAGTTTGACCACTTATCACTCGACGACAAACTCACCATTACAAACACCTACCTTTTGCCCGAAATATACAAGAAAATGGGTCTTGAAGGCATCATTTCCATCGATGATACCACCATCCAATACATCATAGAAAGATACACGTGCGAACCGGGCGTTCGTAAACTCAAAGAGGTGCTGTTCGAAGTTCTTGGAGAGATAAACCTCTCTATCCTCAAAGATAGCAACGCATACGACCTCCCCATCCAGATTACAAGCGAAAATATCAAGGAAAAATTCCTCAAAGACCGGCAGCCGACAAGAATTGTGAGGGTCCCCCATTCACCAAGCGTAGGCGTTATAAACGGTCTCTGGGCGAACTCACTCGGGATGGGAGGTGTTTTGTCAATCGAAACAAAACCCTTTCCTTCGACAAATTTCCTCGAGTTGAAACTCACCGGAATGCAAGGCGATGTTATGAAGGAGAGCATGAACGTGGCCAAGACGCTGGCGTGGAATATGCTTCCGAAAACACGGGCCAAAGTGCTACAAACCGATATGAAATGCTGCGGAATCCACGTGCATGTGCCCGAAGGTTCTACGCCAAAGGATGGTCCGTCGGCGGGGACGGCCATTGCCGTTTCGTTGTACAGTCTCTTTAGTGACAAGCATATACCGTGCGACATCGCAATCACCGGAGAGATTTGCCTCCAAGGACGTGTGACGGCGATTGGTGGGCTCGACCTGAAGATATTGGGGGGTATTTCTGCTGGTGTGAAAACATTCTTGTTTCCAAGAGAAAACGAGAATGATTTCAAGGACTTTATGGAAAAATATGGAGAGAAAGACATTGTAAAAGGTATAAACTTCATCCAAATTAGCACTATACAAGAGGTTTTGACCCACGTTTTCTAATCTTGTAAAAATCTTCACTTTGTTTCGAATATATGTTGTGCTATATATATAATATAATGGCAATGAACTTAGGTCTAGAAAATATTATTAATCTGTTTTCGGCATTGTCGCCGTTACTAGTGTCATTTTTACTCGTTATGATTTCGCTTTTTAACCAGAATGTGAAAGGATTGATATATTTAGCGGGCGTCCTTTTCACATCTATTATCAATCTGATTGTTGGTTTCACATTAGACAAGAGAAAGGATCCAAATGCGTCTATAATGTGCGATTTTATCGGCATTCCCTATCTTACAAACTTCAATGTTCCGTCTTCTTCCACAATGTTCCACGCCTTCACAATCGCTTACCTTATTTTTCCGATGTATGATACGAAAAATGCGAATGTTTTATTGATAACAGTCCTCTCTTTGTTTCTTATAATGGACTGCGTTTCGAAAATCAAAAACCGTTGCACGAACCGGATGGGTATTTCATTGGGCGTATTATTTGGTGCTCTCATGGGATATGTTTGGTACATGATATTTAAAGCTACCGGCAATGAATCGCTACTTTATTACAATGAGATGAACAGTAATAACGTTCAGTGTAGCCGACCAAGCAAACAAACCTTCAAATGCACCGTCTATAAAAATGGTGAGATTATTTCACAGAGTATCGCATAAATACTTTGTGTATGGATTTAATTGTCTATGGGTTAAATCGATGGCCATTCTCTCTAATGTAATTTGTGAACTCCTTCGTATTATCTTGCCTCTTAAAAGAGTCTAACATCGCCGTTGCATTATTGGCGTTTTTAGACATTACGTGTGTGTAAAATTTGATGACACCATTTGTATTTGCTTTTGCAAACTTTTCGTTATGTTCATCCAAAGTAACCTCTGGTTTACTCAGTTTATTATTCACCAAATTGTGGAATTGCCACATAAATCGTATTAGGTCGGACCTTGTCGTAACCAATCTCGTGTTAGAACCATTCAACATTTTGTTTGCGTCCTCACGACACACCGGGCAGGGTAGATTCCGACATATACCGACAAATAATGTCAGCAGCTCTTTCGCGTGGTTGCTTTCACTATCCTTTAGCTTGTAGGAAAGCGTATGGAATAAATACCATGTAGCATTTCCCCACTCTTGAATTAACATTCTAAATATATATAAAGATGTTGTATTATTTTTTTACATTATGAACTACGTCATTGAAGATGGAATGGATTTTTTTGCGGAACTTGCCAAGGATGATAACAAAGAAAGTGAACAAAAAGACGATAATGTCCACGAGGAAGGCGGTATCGATAAACCAGAAGTGGGCGAATGCCTCCTTTCGGGGGAACCGCTTGCGCGAAATAACATCACGCTACGCTGCAACCATAAGTTCAACTATTGCCCGCTATTTCACGAAGTAGTCAGACAAAAAACGATATACAACCCGAATGACACTTCGCGACTTATGTTGAACGAGATTAAATGCCCATATTGTCGGCAGATTACACCGCAGATTCTTCCCTACATTCCATGCGAACACGGTATTTCTAAAATAAAGGGTGTGAACGATCCAAAGATCCTTTGCTTGGATCATAAACAATGCACATGGATGTTCAAATCCGGGAAAAAGAAAGGTGAATTATGTGGAGGCACGGGATTCGATACGGACCATGGAACCTATTGCACTAAACACTGGGGAAAAATCCTCCTGAATGCCTCGAAGCACGAAGGAAATATCGAAGAGCCCACATTATGGACCACCGAAATGGAGGAGGCGTTTCGCGAACACACCGTCGTCTCTCTCAAAGAAAAACTACGTGCTAAATCCCTCAAGATGTCGGGTTGCAAGAAAGACCTGGTGATGCGTCTCCTTTCATAAAAATAATATCCTGTTTTAATAAGTATGGTCTCATGGAGAGATGTACCTGTTTGTCACTGTTTTTTTTAGATTTGAAATTTTATAAATCGATTTTGGACATTTATTTTTGTCCATTTTGGGTATATCCCCTATAGAATCTGGGGAAAAAAGTGCGTTCACTACATTATGTAGAGAGAAAAAATGGCGGTGGTGAAAATCTATGTAGGGACCTTATGGAGGGGGCAAAAATGGGCCTTTTTCGACCTATTTTCAAAGGATTTAAGCATATTTTATTGAGCATTATTATAGCATATATGCTCAAAAAAATATGCTCCGCTGACACCATAAATCAAAAATACAAATTCTATTGCGAAAAGTGTGATTATGGAAGTAATAAAAAATTCTTATTTAAACAACACTGTGAGACCAAAAAACACCGAAAACCGCAATGCTCAAAAATGCTCAACTTAAATATGCTTTCGTATAATTGTTCTTGCGGACGCACCTACAAACATATTCAGAGCTACAACCGTCACAAAAAGGAATGTTCTACTGAAATAACAACAATAACAAACGAGACGGAAAATAACAAGGATGATGAGAAGGACGAACTTCGAAACATGATATCGACATTAATTTCGCAGAATCAGAATATGCTTCTTGAGAATAAAGACATGAGAGAAATGGTGAAGGATATGATTCCGAAATTAGGGAATAATAATACAACGATCAATAAATTCAATCTACAGGTTTTTCTCAACGAGCAGTGTAAGGACGCACTTAATTTAACGGATTTTGTCGCGACATTGCAACTTGAGTTGGCGGACTTGGATGCCACGCGTCAGCATGGCTACGTGAATGGCATTACCAACATTTTTGTCAGGGGGCTTCGTGAACTTGAGTTGCACAAACGACCCATCCATTGTAGTGATTTGAAGCGCGAGGTACTTTATGTGAAAGATAACGATACATGGTTGAAGGATGACGATGACAAGGCCAGAATGAAGCAAGCAATTACAACGGTTGCCAAGCGACAACTCGCCATTATCAAGGATTGGGAGGCCAAAAATGACAAATGGAACGAAACCGATAAAGGGACCCAAATGTATATTGATATGGTCAAGAGCGTTACTGGTGGAAGCGATGAATCTTCCGAAAATAAGATCATCAAAACAATCGCTAAGGAGGTAATTATTGAAAAAGAAAAGACTTGAACAGATTATTTTTAACAAATGAATACTGTAAATCTGTAAATACTGTAAATCTGTAAATACTGTAAATCTGTAAATAATATAAATATTTTATGAGTATTATTATTATTATAATGGCGACCAAAGAAGAATTGGTGAATAATATCAAGGAATGGATGCAAATAGAAGACGAGATGAAGGTGCTGCAAAAAGAATTAAAGGAACGTAGAGAAAAAAAGAAACTGCTTACTTCTACGCTTGTGGATATTATGAAAACGAACGAGATTGATTGCTTTGATATGACAGAGGGAAAAATAAGCTACACAAAGAGCAAGGTCAAGCAACCCCTTAGCAAAAAGTATTTGATGGATTGTCTTGGTAAGTATTTCGAAGAAAACCCGGAAATAGAAGCGGGAGATGTCGCGAACTTTGTGATGGAAAATAGGCAGGTTAAGACGACGGAGGGCATACGACACAAATTTCAGAAATCCTAGATGTGCGTATTTAATATTTTATGTTTCATTATTGTATATGAAACATAAAATAGGCGAGTCGTGTGTGGAAGCGCGCAATTGTTACAATAATAATTGTGTAGACGGCGTTTGTACGCGGAAGAAACGAAAGTATAAGAAGAAATTAGGTAGCGAATGTGTTGATGATAAGAATTGTTATAGTGGAAGGTGTCGCAGAGAGGAGGGAACCTCCCAAGGAAGATGTGTTGGGAAAACTAGGAAAAACAAGATTGGTGCCGCATGCGTCGCACCGACTGACTGCTTCAATAAAAATTGTGTGAATGGTCTGTGCACTCGCAAGAGACGAAAATACAAAAAGAAATTGGGTCTGGAATGTGCGAATGATAACCAGTGTTATTCCAAGAATTGTGCGAATAATGTTTGCACACGTAGAAAGAAGCGCGCTCTCGCAAATGTATCTCCCGTTACACCGCGAACAAAAACACTAATTGATAATGAAATCGCTGCTTTAGAAAGCAAAAACGCGTCGTTCAATGATATATCGTCACAAGACATCGCGAATATTGACGCAGAACTAGCAGTTTCGGAAACGACCAGGCCAACGACCAGGCCAACGACCAGGCCAACGACCAGGCCAACGACCAGGCCAACGACCAGGCCAAGAACGGCAACACCTTTTTTTGATGCGGTCTCTGATTCGCCACCAAAAACGAATGCCACAAAGTATGCTATCTCACCTGAAAATAAACTTACGAGGTTCTCTCCAAAAAGTAAACAAATTACACCTCCTAATACTGTTAATGTAAATAAATACTTTTTGGTTCCTTCGTCGGAAGAGTTGTTGAAAATACAAGACGATTTGGAAGCATTGGGAATGAAACAAGATGATTTTTACTACGACCCCTGTTATTTTTTGAAAGGATTGACGAAACTCATACAAAGCAATGTGTTTAGGAATTATGAGAACAAAATGTATCTGCTTTTACCAATAATTTATCCAAGCAACAAAAATTACAGGGATAACTATTACGTCAAAAATAAAATGAACCAGAAATCGTTTGTCAAATATATGCGCGATGCTAGATTGGGTGAAAATAATGTCGATCTTTGTTTTGATTATAGAACCTGTTACATTGCGGAGGGTTCATTTGGAATTATCTACAAATCGAAATTTAATGGAAAAGATATAGTGATTAAGGAACCCAAATCCGAGGCACCTGCCAATGTTCAAGGAAAAATACATAATGAGGTTTTTGATGAGAATCTTATACAGAGCGAATTGTATTGTGCTTTGCGTGGTCAATACGGTAATATGGCACGAATACCCAAAATCGAATTTATGTCGCGCGTTTACATGCCTGGTTCCAAAATGAAGATACTAACCGGGTTGGAGAAACTGGATGGCGATTTATTCAAGTTTATGAAAATGATTCCGAAAATGTCGGCAGAAATGGTTGACCAACATTTGAAAGAGGCGTTCATACAATTGTGTAAACTTCTGGAACTACTCCAAGATAAATTTAATTTTCACCATCGCGATTTACACGGAGGCAATGTTATGTATAAAAATATAGGTACAACAACACAACCAGTTTACCGATGGTTTATTATAGATTTTGGATACTCTTATTTAGAAAAAGACGGCGTCAAGTATCACGCAGATGCCATTGGTGTTTACGATGAATTCAAAACCCCAAACTTTGCTCACGATTTTAGAGTGATGTTTCTATATTTGTCAACTTATATGAAAGTGTCGACCGATATGAAGAAAAACTCGGCAATGATAAGATTCATATTTTTTGTTGCGAGGAGGATGAACACCGAATTAATGCGCTTGAAAGTAAGAGATTTACATTGGCATAATGGTTATGATTTTTTCGATGTGCCGTTTTCTACGAACATTTACACCAATCCTCGCACGCTTCGCAAGATGTTGGAAAGCGGCGAGTATGACCGGATTTCTCGCGCTTAGCAAATATACTTACTCGTCGTCATCGCTCTCATAGTCGTGCCCTAGATATGCTCGTATTTGTTCTGATCTAGCCTTTCTTTCGGCATTTTGATTTTTGAAAACTTCCAGCGCTTTTCTCTCTTGCTCTTTTCTTATAATATCCAGTTTCCCCTTTAGAATGTTGTTTTCGTGCATTAAAGCTACATTCGATGTGGTCAAATCTGCGACTTGACTTTCAAGATTAGAAACATTTTTCTTGAGTTCGTGAACATAGGCATTGATTTCGTGGCTCTGTCCGCGCATTTTGATTGGTTGATTTTTACGAGCATAATTAATATTCATTTGCATGTTTTGATAATATGTGATAATATGTGATGGCATATTTTTCTCCAAACAATCGAAATTATAATCTCCTAAAAATACACATGGTTTCTTTTACAAAACTTTTATACACATTGGGTCCTGTTTTATTGTTTCTTACCATAGTTATTACAGTATTATCGTTTCTTGGTATTGGTATAGATGCTTATGCCATTTATTTGGGGTGGATTGTAGCTGCAATGATTTTCTATATAGTGCTTCCTTCTAAACAGAGTATTCTTGACTTCTAATAAACCCCATTTTTAATATTTAATATTTAATATTTAATTTCTAATATTTATCATATTTAAAATTAAATGAAATCAAATGAGACTAATCCTTACAAATGGAAATTAAAGCACACTGTTAAGAGGCGAAATAGTATCACTAGTCTCTGTGTGCTTTTCTAATATTTTATCAATTACCTCTTTACTCACCTTGCTATCCATTTCGCTCATCACTTCTTCTGCGGTTGGAAGGCGTTCACGCTCGGTTTTGAAACCCGTAATAATCTCCTCAATAATCACATTACGTTTTCTGGTGTCGAGTTTCTGGGCAATTCCTGTAAGTATTGCCGCACTTCCCGATGATATTTTCTCGTCGCGCGGTTTGTAGACGCACACGCTAGTAGACTCGATACTTCCGCAAATTTCGGGCTTCTTGAGAAGTGCAAACGCCTTCTGGCGGTCGTTCATTTTGCCGCCGATTTTCAATTTACCACCCGAGAACGTCTTGTTGAATTTCTTCACGACCTTTTCAGAAATGGCCGGGCTGGTTTCCATGAGGCGGTCGAACTCTTCCTTTGAGGTTTTCAACATTTGGAGGACTGGAATGCGTTCGATGGGGGCTTTGGTCAACTCCACCTTTATATTTCGGTAAAATTTTCCCCAAGAGATGCTCGACGCGCGATGGGCTTCGTTGAGTTCGCCGATTTTCAAAAATTGTTGGATGGTCGTTAGGATTCCCGCGAAAATGTTGACTCCGCCAATGCCCATCGAAACGTATTGCTTTATGCTTGCGGGGAATTTATCCTGAGCGAAATTGGCGGTTCCGGTCAAGGTGCTCATAATGATTACGGGGATTGTGAAGAGTGCGTTTGCTCGCGAATACTGCATATGTGCCTTGGCGTGAAGCCAGCGAAAGCAGGTTGCCTTGTCCGCCCATTCCACTAAAATATTCTCGTGTTCGGGCGTCCAATCGACGTGCGCTATAATGCTCGATGTTGTGTCATCATTGCCCAGGTCTTTGAGTTCAACTTCGGTTGTTGGTGTAGGTGCCATTTTTATTATATATATCCTGGATATAATTATTAAACTTCAAAGAGATGTATCTACAATGGACACTGCTATTATAGTAGAGTTTTTAATAATTCCTATATATATATTAGCGTAAAATGAAGGAAATCCTTGAGTTGAAAAATGATTTCAATTGCGTAAAAGTTTTGCGCGGTGATATTTTGAACGTATTTGAAACGTTGGATTCCAAACTTATGGTGTTGAAAAAGATTTATATTAACTTACTTGGTCTTCATAATCAGAGTGAACATATGTTTGGAATAGATTCATTTTACTTTCAAAATAAACTCATCGAAAATGAGTTTGAGAATTTGAAAGACATCCAGCACTATATTGAAAACCGGATGTATTGCGAGTATTATCAGTTACACATACTGGTTCAAGAGTATGTGGAGAAAGAAGTGGTGAGCGAAAATGTCCGCAATAAAATAGCGGTTAGGAAGAAGTATCCTGCGTATAAAAATCTTGATCCGCGTAGAATTTACGATTTCCGACTGGTGGCAGAACTTCAGGATCACATTATCATATCTATCATGGAGTTGGAAACGTATCGTCAGGCGAAAGTTGCCGAGTTGGAAACCGATAACGCACAATCGAAACTGGGCTTGAACATTGGTAATTTAGTTAATTCACACCGTTTTTATAACGCGCTTTTGAATGAGAAAATCAGTATGTTTATTCGGTATTTACAAGTGTTCCACGAACACCACACAAAGTATTTCACTCGTTTACACATCAAGGCGAAACTAATTATGGGGATTATCAACGAAGACATCCAGATAAAGCAGTTCAATCCAACTGGTAGCACTACAATACCGCAGAAAAGTCGGGATTCACCTCGTGCTACTTCACGAAAGAATTCGGGAAACGAACAAGAGAGTATCAAATCGTTCGTGAAATACGAAGATTCGTGTGACGATCTGAAAGCTGCTCTGGACACCATCGTCTCAAATATCCCAGATGATGTGGACGGGGATTCTTCTCGCGGTATGTACGCGCCAAGTGACAACTCATCCAGTGAAAAAAATCAAGAGCCAGAGAATGTTATTATAAGTATTTCGAATGCTGATTCGCTTCCTGATACTGATGCTATAGATGAGAACCCTGTCGTGGGTCCTGTTGCGGACCCTGATGTTCATAGCGATGTTCGTAGCGATAGCGATATGAGCAGCGGGATACAAAGTGAATCGCAAGATAGTGCCGCTTTGGAGTCGACCGTGAGCGAATACGATGAAGGAGAATGTAACTTTACCTCGTCTGATGTAGGTAAACGCGTATTGGTCGAAGGGTATGACAGCGTGGGAACACTCCGGTTTGTTGGGAAGCACCATGTTAAGAACGTATATCGATGCGGCGTCGAACTCGATGATAACGTGGGTAAAAATAACGGGAAAATTGGAGATTTTACATATTTTGAGACGACCAATAATCGCGGTGTTATTGTCAGTCCACGCAAAGTATCTTTTTTAGATATAGACATAGGCATAGGCAATGATGAGATATAATATCTTTGTTCTATGTAAGAATGGCAAAGAAGCGTAAAACGCAAAAGAAGGCGGGTAATGTGAAGAGCGATAATAATAATAAGAAGAAGAAGATCAAGATTTTTTATCCAGGAGTACTCGTTGGAAGTGGTGCGTACAAGGAGGTATTCAACATAACGTCTGTGTTGAGTGCGAATACCAAAGATGATGTTTTGACGCAGAGTGAACGCGAATCGATGGGAATTGTTCTTGACGAGGGAATCCGTAATAATGTTGTCATGGTGAGACCAAACACTCCGTTGACCAAAATAGAACTAGGTGAATTTGTCAAAGAGATGAAACTGCAAGCAACATTTGCGGGGTTGGGACTTGCACCCAAAGTTTTGGAAGTGAACAGCGAACTTAAGAGCGGAGAAGAATACACGCCTTATGCGTATACATATCGTTGTAATTTTAATCTGTGTGATTATGAGTTTTCGAAGATATCTACCGATTTAAAGAAATTGTTTGATGGCGTTGCGGAAGCAGGGTATATTTACACTGATATCAAGCAAGCGAATATGTGCGAGTTCAATGTGTTGCGGAAAAATAAGTTGAAGAGCAAGCATTTCGTATTCGTAGACTTCGATGAAACGTTTGTTTATCCGTATAAGGGCACTAAACTGGGGTTTGGTGAAGTTAATTTGAAGGAAATTGTATCGGATATTATGGAATTCATGTTTATCGCAATTGAGATGAATAGGTGTGGAAAATCATTGAATTGCGTTTTTTGTAATAATTCGCACAATATGGCAAGAAGACTATTGCAACTCATCAAAAAATATGAAAAATCTAAACTCGAAACGTATCCGATGATATCCGAAAGTGGTTTCACTCTTTTGGATTTAATAGGCGCCAAAATCCCTTTACTGTCCCCTTTGAAGATGGTCAATCATTACTTTAGTAACAAAGTTGAACCCAATGAACGCGATGGATATGTTCTATACAAATCTGTTATGAAAATATTGCGGACCGAATCAGAGAAATATAAGAAAAATGTCAATAAAAACACCAAGAAAATAACGCCGCTGTCACGGAAGTCCAAGTCCAAGTCCAAGTCCAAGTCCAAGTCCAAGTCCAAATCCAAATCCAAATCCAAGACCAAATCCAAATCCAAATCCAAGTCGCCAAATAAAATTACAAGGTATTTCAAACTAATATGAAACCAGAAAGCAATCGTTTTAAGAACCTGAAATCAAAATGGTCTTTGGAATTGGGAAATATTGTTATTGGCGGTCTCTTTAAGTTCAATTTTAAATGTTTAGTAAAATTGAATTAAAATGTTCATCTAAAATGTATTAAAGAAGATGGAGCGTCGCATCACGAATAAGGTTGAGTCGCATCAAGTGAAGTTCAAGGAGACAATACGCGAGTGGTTCAAGGATAATGATAGTCACATTTTACAAAATGGTGCGGACAAGACTAGTGATTTCTTGAAGTTCGTCTTTGACCAAGACGCTCTTACGTTTACCAAGGAGGACTTTCAGAAGCGAAAGCGCGTGAAAAATGTGGTGTCTCATTTCGAACGTTGCACCGCCAAACGTGCAAACGGGGAACAGTGTAGTCGACGAAAACGCCAAGACTCTTGTTTCTGCGGAACTCACGCGAAAGGTACTCCGCACGGCGTGAGTGAAAGTGGAAAAAGTGAAGTGTCCAACGTCAAGAAGATTGAAGTATGGGTTGAAGAAATTAAGGGCATTAATTACTATATTGATTCGGACAATAATGTATACAGAGCAGAGGACATAGTCGAAAATAAAACTTCTCCGGCAATCATCGCAAAATGGAAGGTTGATGAGAAGGGTGCATATTCTATTCCCGCGTTTGACATGTGAAAATACAAACGTGAGATAATTTAATTAATATATTTTTATAATGGATATTTCAAAAGATGAATTAAACGTTTGTATTATTGATTTGCTTACTAAAATAGGGTTTACATGCGGAAATATTAATGAACTGGATGGAATGGTCATTCCGCGCGTATTTCTGTTAGATGAACACCGTTATTCAGAAGTCCAAGAGAATATAGTGGTTCTCAAAACATTACTTTCATCGTCGATGCTCACCTCACTCCAGTCATCCGCACCCGATAGACAGAAGTGGCCTCTATTGAATCTCATACGACAAATACTGAAATCACAGGGTTACTCTTTACAGCCAAAACGGTTATGTGATGGTTATGACGCAAATAAAAAAAAGAAATATAAGCGCATCTTTGTAGTCAATAAGATTAACATTACAAAAGAACTGAAATAAAAACATACAGAATATATGTATAATCGTGACAATGTTGACTCGGTTTATCTCTTTCATATTTTTCATTGTAAACACAACCGGTTTGACCCCGAGTAATTACCCGTCAGGTAAGCATAAAATCTACAATCCAAATTCGTGCGCGCCTTCGAGTGACTTGATATTATTGAATCGGGAACGGGCACGATTTATTGCGAAACATTGGGAGAACAATATACTGCATGGTGGAAGAGAGATTAGAAAGGAAGATGAACACATTCTGCGAGATATTGATGAGTTGTATGATATCCTTCGTCACAATGATGCGTTTGACAAACGAATCATGTATATATCGTGGTGTCCGTTAGGCGCCATACGCGAGATTTTGTTCCTTGTGGTAGCCGAAATAAATATAGAGAACAACACGTTCGCCATTCAACTCGTGTTGCAATCGCCATTTTGGGAATCAAGACAAATAGAAAGTCGATATTTGAAATCTGCTCTGGAAGATTTGGTCGACGACTTGGATGACATCTCCTTAGATCTAACAGAATTATATGAGAAAAATCGGCGCCTCCGTTTGGAGTGGGTGTCATGGGATATCGATTGAATATGGATATCATAGCATGTCGAATGTGTCCTCGACATATTCATCGTTGCCAATACAATACTGGTATGTTTTCAGGAAATATACCAGTCTTTTTGGATGAAAACATTTCATCATAATTTCTTCGGTTAGATGCTGCTTCATCTGCTTTATTTTGTCGTAGTCTATTTCGAATATGGCGGGGTTTGTGTAGAGCCATTCCCACGAGATGTGCTCCTTGTTTTCTCGGATGAAGTCAATCGCGTTTTGATTTTCGGATATATAATCCCAATGAATTAAATCAGGAAAGCGTTGCACGATGTGGGTCGCATTTGGATTCTCGCACAGGGACGGCCAATCTATGAATTCGTCCACTAGATTTTGTTCGAGTAATTCGAGACACTTTGGATTCGTATTAGCGCATATGTAGAACCAATCGATTTTATCTGGATGTTTCCTGAGAAGGTCAAACGCGTTCGGATTTGTAGAGAGCTCATACCAATTTATCTTGTCTTTATTTTTCTCAAGAATTGGGATTGCGCTTGGATTTGCCGACAAACAGTTCCAGTTTATCTTTTCCATATTTTGTTCTAATATTTCAGTCGCGTTCGGGTTCGAAGACAACCCGGTCCAGTATATTTTGGATTTGTTTTCTGAGAGCAACTTTAGTGCATTGGGATTGAACGATAGTGCTTTCCAATTTATCTTGTCTGCGTTTCTCTCTAGCACACCAATGGCGCTTGGATTACCTGATAAATTAGACCAATTTATCTTATCTTGATTTTCGTTAAGGAGACTTATCGCGTTAGGATTCAACGATAGATTGTGCCAACATATTTTGTCTTGGTTTTCTTCAAGAAGTTTGATTGCGTTTGGGTTTGATGACATTGTTTTCCATCCTTCGGCATCTATTTCGTCTTCATTCACCCATTGCTTTAACTTGTGTGGCGTATTCATCATTTTGATCTTTATTATATGTGGTATATTTCGCAAATGATAATCAATTTTATTTTGAAGAAATATAGACGAATTATAAGACGAAGCATGTGTCGTCACCAATATCATAGTTATACGTATCAATGAAGTATTTCAACCTTCTAGGATGAAGGCATGTCGCGATGAGTTCTTCGCGGTAGATTGCGGTCCGATGTTGTAAAAAATCATAATCTATTTCGAATATGGCTGGATTGCTAGATATGTTGAACCAGTCTATTTTGTCTTGATTTTCTTCAAGGAGGTCGATTGCCGACGGATTTAACGAGAGATTTGGCCAGTGTATTTTGGAGGGATATTTTTTAAGAATGCGCATTGCGTTTACGTTCTTTGATAGCGCAAACCAATCTATTTTATCTACATTGTTCTCTAATATGTTGATGGCATTAGGGTTTTTAGAGAGAAATCCGTATATATGTTTGTGATTGCCGTCCATATCAAACGGCCATTTTATCGTGTTGTTTTTTGTTTCAATGAGACGGAGTGCCGATTTATTTTCTGCTAAAAAATACCAGTCTATTTTGTCCTCATTCTTCTCTAATATGTGAATGGCACCAGGGTTCAAAGACAGCATTTCCCAGTTTATTTTTGATGGGTTCGCTTCTAATAGTTGGATTGCACTTGGATTCAAGGAGAGATTATACCAATCTATATTGTTTGGATGTGATTTTATAAGTTTGACAGCATTAGGATTACAGGATATAACGTCCCAATGAATTCGCTCTGTATTTTGTTCGAGTATTTTTATGGCGTTCGGGTTCGGATTGGCACAGAGATAATACCATACGATTTTGTCTTTATTGGTTTCCAATAATTCAATCGCATTTGGATTTTGAGAAAGCCAATTCCAAACGATTTTATCTTTGTTTTGTGATAGTAGACGCATCCCGTTAATATTTTCCGAAATTCCAATCCAGTTTAATTTTTCAAGCGGCACCCATTGTTTTAATTTATATGGAGGATGGAAGAAGTACATGATAATATTAATGAAGTGAATAATTAATATTATTATCAAGAAGTTATATAATGCCTGGACGCGATCAGGAACCATCCGTCCAATTAGCAAGCGGAACGACTGACGAACGAGATGGGAGTTACAATTTAACTACTCTAGGAAGCATTTTTTACAACACGGATACGAGCAACGTGGAAATACGCCACGAAGACCCTTCCAATAATGTGGGGTGGAGAGATTTGGTAATGAATAATAAGGAACAGATTGACATTAGCGGGAAGTTGCTTGTGGATGGCGACGTCTCGCTCAATGCGCACCTGAGCGCCGTTGACGCGTCCTTCCAGAACAACGTGGACATTAGCGGGAAGTTGGTGGTGAATGGCGACGTCTCCTTCAATGCACACCTGAGCGCCGTTGACGCGTCCTTCCAGAACAACGTGGACATTAGCGGGAAGTTGGTGGTGAAGGGGGGCGATGTAGGGATTGGGACGACAAACCCATCACAAAAATTAGACGTTGTTGGAAATATTGCTTGCTCAGGAATTATTCAATCAACACATTCACAAACTTTTTGGAGTGTATGGAAAGATACTAACACCAGTGGTAGCCAAGCAATACTATGGAATAAGATTGAACACAATATGTTTAAAGGAGTAGACTATTCTTCTTCTCTACATTCAACTTATGGATGGCGTAACAATACCGACGGAGAGTATAAATCTGGAATATCCGGATACTATTTTATAAGTGTGTGGGGGTGCACTAACTATTTAGCTGGTCAAAGATTGCATTATTATTTAAAAGTTAAACAAGGAAGTGGAAGTAATTTCAATCGACAGGTGCCGGTAATGTACGTACATGTGGATGACAGAAGTCATAACGGTAGTTGTGGGACTTGGATAGTAAAATTATTGGAAGGTTGGAGTATTCAAGTATATAACAATTCTTTAGACGCTTTCCACGGTAGCGGTATTGGGCGAAATGGATTTACAGGTCATTTATTATATCCCATATAACAAATTATATTATTTAAACATATATATATTATATAATATAATGGATAACTTAATACATAAATATATTCAGTCTCTACCAAATAAACCTACTACTTATGACTGGGGAACAACATATGAATCTATTACATTTACCGATGGAACAATTAAACCATCAAAGGAAGATTTTGAAGAGAAAATAAATGTTTTGAGGAATACTGATGCCTTTTTAAAATTACGCGAGGAACGAAATGAACGGTTGATAGCGAGCGATTGGACGCAGTCACGCGATGTTTCCTTAAATAATGATAGTGAATGGTTAAATTACCGCCAACAATTGCGAAATTTACCATCAAATTCATCACCACAATTAAACGATGAAGGAAATCTAACAAACGTAACGTGGCCAAACCCACCATCATAATACAAGATATATTATAAAATAGAATTAATTTATAATATATAACCCAACACAAAGAATAAAATGAATAACCAATACGATTTATGGTATGATGCGAATGGAAAACGAATAGAGAATTAAATCTCTCCATTATACAACCTGATGAAGACCAAGCTAATCAAGCTAATGAAGAAGTTCGACAAGCCGCCGCCGAACATTTATAAAATATAATCGAACTAAAAACAGACATATCGTTGATAAGAAACCACATAGGAATATAATAGTGAAAAAATTAAAATAATGTTAATGAAGCGAATAATTAATATTATTATCAAGAAGTAATATAATGCCCGGCAGAAAGCGTGAGCCATCCTTCCAATTAGCAAGCGGAACGACCAACGAACGAGATAACAGTTACAATATATCAAACACTCTAGGAAGCATTTTTTACAACACGGATACGAGCAACGTGGAAATACGCCACGAAGACCCTTCCAATAATGTGGGGTGGAGAGATTTGGTAATGAATAATAAGGAACAGATTGACATTAGCGGGAATGTTTCTATCACTAGCGCAGGGGCATTGACAGTCCCCGTGGGGACGAACGCTCAACAACCAACCGGCGTAATGGGGATGGTGAGGTTTAATAGTTCGTCTAAGCGGTTGGAGTTTTACAATGGGAATAGTTGGCGGTCAATAGAAACCAATATTGCCTCGGGGGGGCAAAAAAACGTAGACATTAATGGTTACCGGGTCCATACATTCACTACGTCCGACACATTCACGGTAGTTAATAGTTGTCAAATTGAATATCTGTTGGTCGGCGGTGGGGGCGGTGGAAATAGTGGTGACGACGGCAACGGCGGTGGTGGTGGTGGTGGTGCTGGTGGATTCCTTGAAGGGAGCATGAACATTACACCTGGTTTGTATAATGTAATCGTCGGAAGTGGAGGTTTAGGTCGTTTGATTAGTGGGCGCAACTTCTCGTTGGGGTCAAGCGGAAATGATTCAGAGATACTATCATTAACAAATGTTAAAGCTATTGGTGGTGGTCACGGCGGTGGTCAAGGGTCCACGACGGGTGACGGTGGAAGTGGTGGTGGAGAGTGGAGGACCATTGGTGCGGGGACGGGGACGACTGGACAGGGTAATAACGGCGGCAACAGCGGTGCTAACACCACGAACAACAACATTGGCGGTGGTGGTGGTGGTGGTGGTGCTGGTGCTGTTGGTGGTGCTGGTCCTGCTGGTCATCACAAGAAAGGTGGAGACGGTGGTATTGGTAAAGAATCGAGTATAACTGGTACGGCAATCTATTACGCTGGCGGTGGTGGTGGTGGAGCACAGAATAGTCCTACTGGGTCGAACGGTGGTCGCTCTAGTGGTGGAAATGGTGGCGGCGGCGATGGCGGTGGAACGGTCGACTACGCCAACTCTTATACTGCTAACTATAGTTTAGGTCTAGATGGAACGGATGGTTTAGGTGGTGGTGGTGGTGGTTCGTCGGCAGGAGTTCCGTTCATTACTAGCGGTTACTCAAATTGGTTAGCTAGTGGTTCCGGTGGCGATGGAATCGTGATAATAAGATATTTGCTATAAGTATAGAATGCCATACTTCGCAGAACTGAATCCCAAAACCAACAATGTCCTCCGTGTGATTGTCGCTAAGAGCAGGATGTGGTGTGAATACGAGTTAGACGGAACTTGGGTAGCCACTGAAAAGGGGAAGGGAGGCATAGGAATGACCTACCACCCAGACAAGGACCTTTTTTCTTCACCACAGCCTTACCCGTCGTGGACCCTTGACGAAGAATGTATTTGGCAGCCACCGGTGCCGCGACCGGAGGGTGATGGTTCATACACCTGGAACGAGGAGAGCAAATCATGGGAGGAGAACGACCTCCTCACGTAGAACGTAGGGTAGGGTGTTGACTTGTCTATTATCTAATCAAATCAAACCAAGAACTGGAAGCAAGATTAGCAGCACTTGAAAATAAATAGAGAATTAAATCTCTCCATTATACAACCTGATGAAAACCAAAATAATCAAGAAATTCGACAAGCCGCCGCACATTAACAACTCACACACATCCCCCCACAAA
>Ga0209832_1000348_pt1 | contig 29796 bp, 28 predicted proteins | sample COGITO_mtgs_1104_2_FD_185516 | JGI IMG/M metagenome (GOLD analysis project Ga0209832, IMG submission 185516) | Pelagic marine microbial communities from North Sea - COGITO_mtgs_110407 (SPAdes) (version 2) | ecosystem: Environmental > Aquatic > Marine > Epipelagic ...
CGGGTGTGTTAACCCTCTATTCACCTCATAGTGGTAGGGTAGTCCTCTATTCACCTCATAGTGGTAGGGTAGTTAGTCCTCTATTCAGCTCATAGTGGTAGGGTAGTTGGTTAGTTGTCATAGGAAGGTTGTTGGTGGCTTGCCTATGTAGTCGGAATGTGGTATGTGGGTTAGTTGTGTAGTAGGAAGGTTGTTATTTCGTAACCCGTTTAGTAGGAAGGTGGTTAGTGGGTTAGTCGTCCAACAGTAGGGTGGTTAGTCGTCTAACAGTAAGGTTGTTTGTGGGTTAGCTGTGTAATAGTAAGGTTGTTAGTTCACTGTAGGAAGGTGGTTAGTGGGTTAGCTGTGTAATAGTAAGGTTGTTAGTTCACTGTAGGAAGGTGGTTAGTTGTGTAATAGTAAGGTGGTTAGTGGGTTAGTCGTCTAACAGTAAGGTGGTTAGTTCACTGTAGGAAGGTGGTTAGTGGGTTAGTCGTGTAATAGTAAGGTGGTTAGTGGGTTAGTCGTCTAACAGTAAGGTGGTTAGTTCACTGTAGGAAGGTGGTTAGTGGGTTAGTCGTGTAATAGTAAGGTGGTTAGTGGGTTAGTTGTGTAATAGTAAGGTTGTTAGTGGGTTAGTTGTGTAATAGTAAGGTTGTTAGTTGGTTAGTTGTGTAATAGTAAGGTTGTTAGTGGGTTAGTTGTGTAATAGTAAGGTTGTTAGTTGGTTAGTTGTGTAATAGTAAGGTTGTTAGTTGGTTAGTTGTGTAATAGTAAGGTTGTTAGTGGGTTAGTTGTGTAATAGTAAGGCATATGAGGCTGAAAACGCTAAGTCGTGAAGGTTGTTAGTTGGTTAGTTGTGATTAGTGTGAACGTGTCTAAAATTGAGACGAAAAATCCCGCGCAGTGGTATGCACATAAAACAACAACAAGAGTATCAAATACAGCAATCCTACAACTCCTACATCATGGCTATGGTTCAGATTAACATCAAGCAGACGATGGAGAAGAACCTGACCGAGATGGCGACCAACGTGCAGTTCAAGACGATCGAGGCGCTGGCGGATATCTACGGCTTCAAGGTGGATGACGCGGTCAAACAAATCGGTCTCGAACTCGACAAGGCGGTGAAGAAGACCAGCAACAAACCCAAGACTAACGTGCCAAGCGTTGTCCTGCCCTGGTGCGGCGAGGTGAACCATGATTGGTGCTGTGGTCTTCGGAATAACGCGGGCCTACAATCTCAGTGCACTATGGCGAAGATGGATGGAGGTAAGTTCTGCAAGACGTGCCAGAAACAGTGTGAAAAGGATGGAAACGATGGAAAACCGAATTACGGAGAGGTATCGGATCGTGTGGCGGCCGGCAATGACTATGAGGGAGTCAAGGGCAAGAAACCGGTCAAGTTCTCTGTCGTGATGGAGAAAAAGGGTATCTCGCGCGAAGAGGCCGTGCGCGAGGCAGAGAAGCTCGGGTGGACTATTCCGGAAACCGAGTTTGAGGTGGTGTCAAAAAAGATTCCCAAAAAGAAGAAAAACACCAGCGTTTCGGACACGGATAGTGATAGCGACAGCGATTCGGATGCCGAGAAGCCGAAGAAGCGCGGACGCCCTTCCAAGAAAAAGGTGGTGAAGAACGATGACGCCCTGTCGAAGATGGTCGACAAGGTAAACGCGAGCGACAGCTCGAGCGAGTCAGAGTCTGATGCCGAGAAACCAAAGAAAAAGGAGAAAAAGGTGAAAAAGGTACCGAAGGATGAGACACTTTCCTCAAGTGAGTCAGGGTCTGATGCCGAGAAACCAAAGAAAAAAGTGAAAAAAGTGAAAAAGGAGAAAAAGGAGAAAAAGGAGAAAAAGGAGAAAAAGGAGCTTACTGACGAAGAGAAGGCTGCTAAAAAGGAGGAGACAAACCGTAAGCGTAAGGAAACTCGCGAAAAGAATAAGGCCAAGAAGGACGAGGAGGATAAGGTCCTTGAGAATGAGATTAATAAGGAGATTGAGGAACTCGATTTGAGTGATGATGAGAGTATCGATGAGCCCAAAGAGGAGGCCAAAGAGGAGGCCAAAGAGGAGACCGAGGACGTGGAAGTGACCGAGTGTGCGAGTTCCGATACCATCGATAAGACGATTGACGGTAAAATCTACCTGATGGAAAAGGGTGACGACGAGAAGTGCTTGTATGATAAGGTAAGTGGAGAGTGTGTTGGCACATACGACGAGGAGAAAGACGCACTTAATCCGCTTGAGGAACTGGATAGCGACAGTGACGATGAGTAGTGCCACTCGTGTATAAATAAGACCAACTAAGTCTATAAACTTCATGAATAAGAAAAGGTCCATAATGGGCCTTTTCTTATTGGTTGTGTGGTGACTTTGAGGACATAGTCGTTTGTGAATGAGTGTCTAAAATTGAAATGCTTTTTGCCGAATAGTTGGCGGCACAAAAAACACAAGCAAGCAACAAGCAACAAGCAACAATCAACATGTCGATTCGCCACCTCTATCCTAACGCGACCGACCCGACTGCTCCGCGGTTCAAAGTGGGAGACGTGGTTTACACCAAGGCGAGGGTGGATATGCCCGGGTATGGTGTTGACATGTACGATACAGTGACTATCGAACACCTTATGAATGCGCATGGATACACGAGTGATCAAGTGATAGTGCAACCGGCTGTTTTCGGTGTGGTGGTAAATTACCAAGACCCGGGGACACATTTGGTGGAATGTGGCACAATCTCGTCACCCCACGACCTAATATGGCGGGGAGTTGAGGATCCGTATGCGGAGGCCGAACTGGACCTACCAGACTCGGGGTCTATCTGGTTCCTACCCGACAATGAGCGGAGGTATTTCGTGAAGTGGATCAATAAGGAAACTTACAAATACAACGAGACGCCCAATGAGTTTGCTCCAATGAGGACGAACGCTGGCGACGAAGTGTTCAACATATCGCTACAACCTGAGCAGTATATGTGGAAAGCACCAGACTTCATCGGTAAACTGCGGAGAAAGGTAACCGAACGCAAAGAGGTTGAGACAGTGTTGGGCGATCGTCTTAACATAGACGAGTGTTCTACTAAGGGGATAGCAGGTATTGTTTGTGAGTATTAGTGTGGGGGTAGGGTAAGACAACACCAATAACGTGTATAAACTTCAAAAAAAAAGAGAGGTCCCACAAGGGACTTTTCTTACTGCGCGCGTGTGTTGGGTGGGTTGTCATGACATAGTCGTTTGAGAAAGAAGCGAGTGTCTAAAATTGAAAAGTTTTTTACCGAACCGTTTATAGCACAAAAAAGACGAACAACTCCAACAAGGAAGATGAACTACGGACAGAATATGTTGAGCCATTACGGTCACCACGCTGATATGATGAGGCAAATGATGCGGACTCATAATGATGCGCTTGTAGCACAAATGGAAGAGGGTAGGAGGCAAAGAGCGACCTACTTGGCGGTGTTACAAGAGCAACAAGATCGTGCGCGTGAGCATATGTTCACATTGGCATATGGGGAAATCCAACAGGCAGAACCGTTGGAGAGGGAAGCGGATGCGTTTGTAGTGGAGGAGGCTCACGCAGAGGTGTGTGAGTGTATTGGTTGCTTAGAGAACCAACCCAATCAACTGGCACACATGGATCCGGGAGGATGTTTGTATGATGGAAGCGACGAAGAACTTGATTGGGGAGAGGATGTGGAAACACCGCCACCACCGCAGCTGATACGTCAGACGGCACAGCGTATAAGCTACGACGAAGTGATCGTGCTTAATGGAGAATACATAGTGTGTGGGTAGAGTATATATTGTTAACACCAAATAAGTGTATAAACTTCGAGAGAAAGGGTCCGTAAGGGTCTTTTTTCACTGTATCTCATTTCTCATTTTCCCACTCATTTCTCGTTTGCTTTCTTTTAATTGTAAATTGAAATACTTTTCATTTTATCATTATTTGTCACATAAAAAAACAAAGGGGCTATAAGCATGATGACCGAGATTGACCAGTTGAAGAAGCAACTGTTGGAGGCACAGGAGGGCCAGCGTGCCGCAGAGAAGAGGGCGGATGCGGCCGAGAGTGCTCGGTTGGCAGCGGAGGAGCTTACGAAGAATCCCAAGAAGGCGCTTGTGTTAAAGGAGATAAATGAAATGAAAAAAAAGAAGCAGAAGAGGGGAGATAATCTGTATCATAAAAATCAAGAGGAAACCGCTATGAAAATAGTGAAAAATATTAGTGACGCGGAGAAGGTGTTTCAGATGGTGTTGGCACCGTGCCAATCGGGTAAAACAGGTTGTATGATGGCGGTTATCGACCTTATCATGAGGAGCGATTGTGATATCGATGTGGGCAACATTTTCGTGATAACCGGTCTAAGCAGCAACGACTGGTGCGAACAAACGAAGCGGCGGTTGCCCGAATCTCTAAGACAGAACGTGTTCCATCGGGGACAACTTCTTAGCAAGATGTCGGTATTCGCAAATATGAAAAACGCTGTTATAATGATAGACGAGGTTCATATTGCGTCAAACGATAAGAATACGATTAATAAGTTTTTCGAAAAGTTGGGGTTCAAGAATTTCGAGACCCTGAAAACGAACAACATTCAGATCGTGGAGTTTTCTGCAACACCAAATACGACGCTGAAGGATCTGTTGACGTGGAACAAAGCGAGCGTGAAGCATGTGATGAAGCCAGGGAATAACTATAAGGGACACAAAACCCTAATTGATGATTTCCGGATTTACCAAATGAAGGATCTGTATATTTGCGATGATAACAAACACGGAATGAGCGAAGAAGATGAGCGCGAAAACAATCAGCTGATAGCTCCTGCGTTGGAGGCAGTTCAGGAGCTAAGATTGTTTATTGAGAAAAAGTATTCAACACCTAAGTTCCATATAATTCGAACACCATCAAAGGATAAGGCGTCAACCGTAATCGGTCGTTTCAAGCAGGAGTTTGGTAAAACATGTAAGTATGTTAGCTGCGATTCAGACAGTATGAATGACTTGAAGAAGGAGCTGAAGAAACTACCGGTTTGCCATACGTTTCTGTTTGTAAAAGAGAGCGCTCGGTGCGCGCTAACATTCAACAACAAGAGGCGGATAGGGGTGATGTATGATCGTATATCGAAGACGATAAACGACGACGTAATGGTTCAAGGGTTTGCCGGTCGTGCGTGCGGGTATGATGTGAGCGACGATATGGTGGTGTTCACTAACATACCGAGCATAGAGCGATACATAACGATGGTTGAATCCGATTTTGAGGATACGAAGGAGTTTCGTTTTCATGGAAGCTCAAAAAGAAAGCGAAAGCTCACGTTCAACCATTCGAGCACATATTCGAACACTAACGAGTGCGACATTGTTGAGGAGAAGGATGATTATGAGTATGTCATACACAATGAATATTTTGATAGTATGGCTTCTCTCCGTGAGTTCCTGAGTAAACCAGAAGTAATGAGTATGTTAAAGGTAGATAAAGCGCCAAGACCAAGGGATGTAAGGAATGGTTTGCGCCAACAGTGTGGTGGGTATGCAGTGAGCGCGCGGATTCCAAGGACGGGAAAGAAGTCGGCGGGTCTTACTTCGGACGACAGACTAACGAAGGGAGCGGCGAAGAATATATCGTCCGACCTTTGCCTTCAGGGCAAGACGATATGTGTGTTGGCGCTTCCGGTCTACGAGAGCATGGATACCCCCCCAGACCAAGAGGTGTACGAGTTGCGTTATCGTAAGGAGGCGTAAGTAAATAGTATGAAATAAAACGGCAGCATAAGGCGAGGTAATAACCTTTTTTATTTTGTGTGTTGATAAAATCTAAAATTGAAATGCTTTTCACTCCATAGTATTTTGTAAAAACCAAGCAAAGCAACCAATCAACGCAACCAAGCAATATGGTGACAACCGCGTTGACCCGCCCCCACGAAGAGTGTAACGAGGAGCTAATCACGATGGACGAGTTCATCAACAAGATGCGCTCGTTTAATGAGTGGGAAGAGGGAACGGATTACCCCGAAGATCCTCATAATTACGTATATAAAATAGACATAGGCAATATCTTCAAACGCGTTCACCTTCTAAGAGCATACGAAATGATCGAGGATAAATTCGACGATTACAGCTCCGCGAGGTGGAATGACACAAGAGCTCCGAGCCACGAAATAATCGTCTCCCGAATGAAGGACCTTCTTGACAGGTGTATTTACGATCATGACCTTAAGAAAATAGTTTACATCGCCATCATCCAAAGTGGAGAGAACGAAGACGACGAATCAAGTGACGATGAATCAAGCGACGATGAATCAAGTGACGATGAATCAAGTGACGACGTGTAGAAGAGTCCGAGGTAATGTATAGTTAGAAAAGGGAGTGTAATAACCTTTTTTATTTTGTGTGTGTTATCTTGATAAAATGTAAAATTGAAATGCTTTTTGCCGAATGGTTTATAGCACAAAAAGAAACAAACAAGCAACAAGCAATGATGAAATCAATCGTGGAACAAACAAGGGAGCTGCCGCCGGGGGTGCTTGGGAATGTGCTGACGTTCATACCAAGGAATGAGACGGCGCAGCTGATGGTGGATGCGAACAAGAAGGAGAAGTTGGTACTCAAGTATGTCCGCAAGTATAAGATCGAAGAGGGGGTCTACAAGGACGATCTCTTCTCTACGCTGGCGCCGTCGGTAACGTGGAGCAATACATATGGCGATGAAGATTCAAGCATGAAAATAATTAGGTCAAGAATTTCAGTTGGAGAGAAGATCCGCATGAGGACGAATGCACTGCGCAACAACTTGGTTACCGGTTGGTGGGTTTCAACTGTAGCAAGGACGCTAACATACGACGACGACGAAGAAGATGGGTTCATCGAGTTCGAGTAGAAAGTAAGTAGTAAAAAATATTCTTGTATTATTTATAAGAATATTTTTTATTGACAAAATTGAAAAACTTTAATCTACCCATTTATATGTAAAAAAAATGAATCAAATCATGAGTGAACATCATGAAGAAAACATGAGAAGCCAAGAAGCAGTGACGGCCATGAGCGAAGATGACTCGTTTGTTCTAGTAGATAATTTTCCAGAACAACAAATACTTGAAGATTGTGTAAATGATGTCTCTGAATCGTTGAACGAATATCCGGAAATCAAAATATATGGTAAAGTCTGTAAGCAACGTCGGTGTGTAGGGTTCTTCAGCGATGTAAGCGTCGGGTATCAGTATTCAAATCAACGTGCAGATTCCAAACCAATGACCGATTCGTTAAATAGTATGTTGACTCTAGTAAATAGCAAGTATAATGCTAATTATAATGGAATTCTTGTAAACAAATATAAAACAGGTGAAGATTACATTTCGGCCCATAGTGATGATGAGCGAAATCTTCACAAAACCGCAGGTGTAGTATCTATATCCTATGGAGCAACCCGTAAATTCAGAATTCGCAGCAAAAAAGATAAAAAACTCAAAACTGACTTTAAACTCTTTTCTGGAGTGATGCTTCAAATGGGAGGTAATTTTCAGAAAGAATTTACTCACGAAATTCCAGTGGAAAAGCGGGTTAATGAAGAGCGTATATCATTTACTTTCAGAAATCATAATATATGATAATAAATAAAATAAAAAATATTCTTGTATGATTTATAAGAATATTTTTTTATTGACAAAATTGAAACACTTTTGCTGTAATATAGTGATGTAATAAAAACAAGACAACAATACGCAACAAGCAATGAAAACTATCAACACCACGAGCGGAGGCGGAACTCACACAAGGTGGACATACGATGAGGAGGAGCATACGCAAGAGGAAGACGATGTAGCAAATACAATGCAACAAGAAATGAACACAATGAAAAGAAGAGAAGAATGGCAAAAAATGGCAGGAGGGACTGATGTACCAATGTTATTCTGTAGTGGGGATGAAAATTTTGATGATGGAATAGAAAAACAAAATCTTGAAACCATATATTATAGTTGGGAAGGACAAAAAAAGATAAAAATATATGACCAAATAGTTAAAAGTGCAAAGTTAATTCTAATTTGGTATAGAGTGAATGGTAAAACAGAATATAAGTTTATAGGTTATGTTATTAAAAAAAAAGTTATTCAAGAGAGAAATGAAACGAATACTTTAAAGATGAGATTTAAAATTTGTAAGAGACCAGATATATTACCTTATTTAACGAAAGTTCCGTTTTATAACTATAAAGAAAACAATGATAAACAAGCAACAAAATCAAAGAAAAATAGTTTTGAACTGTTAGGAATGAAACCTAGGAAACAAAACTGGTCACACGGTATAATGGTCGGGTATTAAATATAAAAAAATAAAAACTAAAAAAAAACGAAATAAAAAAAATATTCTTGTGTGATGTATAAGAATATTTTTTTATTGACAAAATTGAAACACTTTTGCTGTAATATAGTGATGTAATAAAAACAAGACAACAATATGCAACAAGCAATGAAAACTATCAACACCACGAGCGGAGGCGGAACTCACACAAGGTGGACATACGATGAGGGGGAGCATACGCAAGATGACCTCGAAGTAGCCAATATAATGATTGGAATCCGCGATAAGAATGTCGACGAGAAGGCGGTGGCCTTTGATGATCTGATAAATGATGTGAAGAAAACTCTCAAGAAGGCAGTGAAGAAAGCCTCCAAGAAAGCCGTCAAGAAAGCGTTGAAGAAATCAGACAACCAAGTCGTTGCAACTACTACACCGCACAATAAGAATTATGAGATCGCGTATGCGCTCTTAAAGGTCTCTATTAGCGTAAGCAACGATGACAGATACTATTGGCCGCGTGCTGAAGTATACCGCGATGCGGCTGAGGTGGTCAGTAAACTTGACTACGCAGTTACGAACGGCGGTGAGTTGGCAAGTGGTCCAAAAAAGGTTCGTGGTATTGGCAAAGGTGTTGCACGGTTGGTTGATGAGTATTTGAATAGCGGCACCATGACCCGAACCGAACACAAGGAGATTGAGGAGGCGGCAATCAATACAAAACCAAAGTGTGAGCATGAGGCGAGGAGCGAACTAAATATGCAGCACGACACAAGCGGATATATTGACCTTAGCGTGGATAGTTCGGAAGAGGACGCGGGGATTGCTTGGGCGTTTAGAGGCCAAGCTTGCTCTTCTCATTGCACTCGAAGTGCCAATGACAGTGACAGCGATTGGTCTCCTGAGGACGGAGGGAGTGTGAGCGAGTTCGGAAGCGACAGCGACAGTGACAGCGATTGGTCTGAGGGGTATGCTGTGCACGACCGGACGGCTTCAAGACAGGGTGCAGTGTCCTCCGAGGATTAGAAAATATAAAAAAAATAAAAAAAATAAAAACAAAAAACAAAAAACGAAATAAAAAAAGATTAAATCACTAAATTGAACCCCATTTAGACGATATATGTAGAGAGCAAAAAAGAACTTAAAGGTAGGTATACATACTAATATGTAGTAGTAAACTTGCCGTAGCTCAGTTGGTAGAGCAGTTGACTGTAATGGTTAAAAACAATTGGTAAATCAATTGGTCACCGGTTCGAGTCCGGTCGGCGAGACAAAGCATAGTTGGCCGAGTGGTCTAAGGCGCCACACTTAAGATGTGGTATCTCCGGATGCGTGGGTTCGAACCCCACACTATGCAGTGTTCGTGTAGCTCAGTGGTTAGAGCGTTCGTCTTATGAGCGATTGGTCGAGGGTTCAATCCCCTCCATGAACAGTAGGAACACAACTCTTTTAAGGTTGTGGTCAGGGGTTCGAGTCCCCATGTTGTTAAGCATAGTTGGCCGAGTGGTCTAAGGCGCCACACTTAAGATGTGGTATCTCCGGATGCGTGGGTTCGAACCCCACACTATGCAGTGTTCGTGTAGCTCAGTGGTTAGAGCGTTCGTCTTATGAGCGATTGGTCGAGGGTTCAATCCCCTCCACGAACAGTTGGGCCGCAATAGCTCAGTCGGTAGAGCGCAACCCTTTTAAGGTTGTGGTCGGGGGTTCGAGCCCCCCTTGCGGTGATAAGCATGGTTGGCCGAGTGGTCTAAGGCGCCACACTTAAGATGTGGTATCTCCGGATGCGTGGGTTCGAACCCCACACCATGCATTAGTTCGCGTAGCTCAGTGGTTAGAGCGTTCGTCTTATGAGCGATTGGTCGAGGGTTCAATCCCCTCCGTGAACATATTTTTTATTTATAAAACAATATAAATATTAAAATATATGTTTTATAATGAGATAGAGGATGAGTTGTTGGCATCCACACCGGGTTAATCCCAAGGTGTAATTGGTTCGATTCCAGTTTCTATCACCATACCTTAATGGCGCAATGGATAGCGCATCGGACTTCTAATCCGGGGGTTGCGAGTTCGAGTCTCGTTTAGGGTACCTCCACAATAGTCTAGGTGGTTAGGATCACTGGCTTTCATCCAGTTGACCCGGGTTCGAGTCCCGGTTGTGGAAAAATAATGGTCTCGTAGTGTAGTCGGTTATCACTGAGGACTTTGAATCCTCCAACCCGAGTTCGAATCTCGGCGAGACCTTATTTATTATTTATTATTTTTTATTTATTATAAAATTGAAATACTTTTCACATAGTATAGTGTATCATAATCAAGCAACAGGGGTTCTAAATCCAACAAAAAATATGCCGGCAAAAAAGTTTGCAGGGCGCAAGATCAACGCGGGGGACCTCTTTAATAACTTGGGACGGACCGACGAAGACCTGGAAGTTTACACGTGCGACGATTGTGTGCTGGCTCCGTTCCTAAAACAATTTCTCAACAACGATGTTCAGGAGGTGGTTCTCTCCTTTCTTGGAAATATAGATGTAAAATTTTATGAAGAAGATGACAACCAAATTATAAATGAAGGTGACTATGACTATGATTTTGAATGTGGTATGGCGTATGATGTTTATGAGCATTTGTATGAGGAGGACTTTGTTATAGATGAAAGGGAAAGAATGAAAGAGCAAATGGAGAGACACGACATCTTCAATAATAAAAATATAACGTAAAGTTTATGTTATAATTTTAAAAACCCATTTCTCGGTTTCTCACTCATTTCTCGTTTGCTATATAGTGTGTATATTTATATGATTGTATTGTGTATTTTTTATTTTTATTAGATTATTAAATTGAAATACTTTTTTAGGTTGTATGGTATATAAAAAAAACGATACAGTGATTTCAAAATCGATGAACATGGAACTTATTAGATTAACGCAACAAAACGCGGTGGAATATATTGGATACGAAATACTATTTAAATCAAGAGGTATTCATATAGTTAAAAAAATACTTGGTGTAACCAATACTTCTGTTAAAATTAACCACTCCGATTTACACAATCAACTACAAATAGTATCACGAAAAGTATATGTATTAATAGAATAAATGGAGAGAAAGAATTAAAAAAAAGAAAAACATAATAGTATACATTTTTTATTTGTATAATTCAAAAACTTATTAAAACGCTAATTTTATATGCCATAGTTTTAAAACTCATTTCTCAGTTTCTCACTCATTTCTCGTTTGCTTTGTTCTCCTGTTTATACGCTATATTACAAATAAATTTATATTTAAAATTTATTTGAAAACTTATATGGGAGGCGGATGGGTGGCACTATACATAAAAAAAAATATTTATGTATAATATTACAGGTTACACGGTAAAAAACAATCCATATAAATTTACACCACATGTCTAAACCAATATATACACCAATATATACACCAATATTTACACCAATATTTACAGCACTATATACACCAATATATACACCAATATTTACAGCAATATATACAGCAATATATACAGCAATATATACAGCAATGATGAAAATTTATTCCTTCTTCTCTCCATTAATAAAAATACAATCCTAATAATAATTTGTTTAAAAATATAATAAAAAATAATAAGTTTATAATATGATATTAATTACACAATTGTTTAAAACAAATGAAATACGATTCCAAGAAATATTAAAAGCATTAAAAAAAAATACAGAAAATGAATATATAAAAGAAATTGTTTTATTAAATGAAGAATATATTAAATTAGACTTTAACAGTAGCAAAATTAAACAATATATGGTGAAAGACCGTTTAACATATAAGAAAGCATTTGATTATGCTAATAAATATATACAAAAAAATGAAATAGTAATTTTATCAAATTGTGATATATGGTTTGATAGCACAATAAAATTAGTAAACAATTATGATATGAATAGTAACGTAATAGCATTGGCCAGATATGACGCAAATAAAGATGGTAGCTATAAATTATTTAATAGACCAGATAGTCAAGATTGTTGGATATTTAAAAATCCAATTAGTTTACAATATGATTATGATTTTGAATTGGGTAAGGGAGGATGTGATAATCGTATAGCATGGATAATAGATAATTCAATAAAAAATAGTATAAAATATAATATAGTTAATCCTGCAACAACTATAAAATCATATCACGAACATATAAGCAATATCAGAAACTGGCAAAATAAAGATATTCTACCACCACCATATCGTTTAATACCAATTTCATAAATATTCATAAATATTCATAAATATTCATAAATATTCATAAGTATTATTTCTTACGACGTTTACCTTTAATACGATCACGCTTTCTATTATACTTTTTTCGTTTTTTATTTTTCTTATCTGTGCAACCAATATTAAACACATAAGTTCTGTTTAAAAACGGTTCGGTAATTTGTTTAAAAGCAGGAACACCCATTCCCACCGTGTAAGGGCGCAGAACAATTTCTTCATCATCAGAAATATAAGCGTCCGTATTATTTTGACCTTTAATTGTATTCATAATGTTTCTTTCTTCTTCTCTCCATTAATAAAAATAATACCATCAATTTTAGAATAATATATTTAACACAATAAAATAAAACCACCAACAACCAACCACGAACAACGATAAAGTATAATAAAGTATAATAAAGTATAATAAAGTATAAAGTAAATGATTATATATATCTCTCTCAAACAAGAAAAGAGAATATTATATTTACATAAAATTGAAACACTTTTCACATGTAAACAAATATCAATACAAAACAAAACAAAACGAATCATACAAAATGGACGGACCATCGTATGAAACGCGATCACCTTCAAGGGACGAAGTAATTCAACGAGTTGACATATCTTGGTTTATTACAAACTTACGATTGACAAGCAACGAATACCATAGTAAATATGGTGCTAACAAACTACTTCGTCAAAAATACGTCGAATTTTACAATAAAAAGCATAAGATAACATTAAAAAACTTTAGTTTTAATCCTGACGGCAAAAGCACTATTCCAGGCCCAAAACATGTTACGATTACATTTGAAACAATTAATTCTCACCCAGATGCGAAGAGTATACTATCTAAAATAATAGATGAGGAAATAACGAAAGTAGAAAAAGTGGGGTTTGGTTCTTATAGAGGATTTCAAAAATTTGTTATGAGACCATTAGAGGAAAGTATAATGAATAGGGCAATACAAGAAATCTGGTGTGTTGTCATCATAAAAAAGAATATGAATAAACTAACAAAAAAATGGATAGAAAACAGATTTGCACCGGGCGGCAAAGGCTATTTGGAAGCAAAGGAAAGATTCGAAAATAACGATTACACCATTTCTTAAATATATAAAAATATATTTTATATATTTTATATTTTATATTTTATATTTTATGTATATAACTAATGAGCAACACAAATGATGTAATAAGCGACGCAAGTAATAATATATTAAGAGAGTCAGATATAAGTATAAGTAATAATTTTTTTATACACGAAAAACCAAAAATGTATAACAGTAGCGAACCGAGCGATACAACCGATACTGTTTCAGAACCGGATACTGAACCGAAAAGTTCGAATAGCGAGAGCGAACGCTCTCTGGATAATTACGATATGGAATATGTATGTAATAAAATTATACATTATAAAAAACTAACTTATAATGACGTGTGTCGCCAAATAACAAAATATTATGACCCTGATGTTGTTCATAAATACTCATCTGCTTTGGATATATTGGCAAGTTATTTGAAAGGACAAAAAATAATTTATATGGAATCGAGCAGTTATAAAGAAGGGGTGTTGAATACTTTAATGTTACCAGCAATTTTTTTATCTTCATTAGTTTCTGTTTTACAATCAACGCTTAATTGTAAACCAAATGGTGATTTAATTCTCTCTTCGTTATCATGTTTTGTAGCATTTTTATTAGCAATAATAAACTATTTAAAGTTGGACGCTTCGTCGGAAGCGTATAAAATAACATCTCATCAGTATGATAAATTGCAAACATGTATAGAATTTGAATCAGGAAATGTGCTATTATTTAGTAAACCAATATTAACGAAAAAAAACCAAAATAAAAAACAAAGTAAATCTCTCGGAGAGGTAGAAATGAAAGAAATTAACGACCAAAAACATTTTTTCAATATGGAAGAAATGGAGTTAATAAAAAAGATATCAAATAAAGTCGAGAATGTAAAAAAAAAAATAGGTGAGATTAAAGAGGCAAACCAATTTTTAGTACCAAGAAATATACGCTATAAATACCCATTTATATATAATACGAATATATTTTTAATAATAAAAAAAATAGACGACAACAAGGCAAAACTGCTAACACATTTAAAAAATACTAAAAATGAAATAAGATTTATTGAAGCAATACGAAGAGCAAATAACCATACTTTAATAAAAGAAAAACAGGAAAGATTAACCAATTTGTTTAATAAAAAGAAAGATTTAATAAATAGAATAATCCAACTTAATACAGAATTTTCAAATATAGATAAAATGTTTCAACAAGAAATAAGAAATGCCGAAATAAAAAATAAATCTACAATACGATTTTTATGTAATGATATATGTTGTATATTGAATAATATATGTTTTTGTTGCAGATTAAGCAGAAATAATAATACATCGCGAAACTATTGTCTGCCTAACGATTATGTTAATCTTGAAGATTTATCTTTTAAACTTAAAAAAATTAACGAATATAATGATTTTGAAACAGGGAACGAAAATATAATATACATAGAAGAAGAGGAAAATAGTAGCTTTAATGGTGAATTAAAAACAAATAAACAAAGTAGACAAAGTAGACAAAATATACAAAATAAACAAAGTAAACAAATAAAACAAAGTAAACAAATAAAACAAAGTAAACAAAGTAAACAAAGCAACCAAAGTAAACAAATAAAACAAAGTAAATACAATAAACAAAATAGAACCGATAACCACAATAACACAACACACGTGATAGATATTAATAGTAATATTGACGAAAAAGGTGTTAGTCAAAAAATAAATAGAATAAACAGTTCTGGTGTATCAAATAATTCTGTCTTGAATATTGAACACGTAAAAAAAAACGAAATAGAAGATACAGATACATAATTTTTAATTAATCTTAAAATTGAAACACTTTTCCACAGCATATTTATATCAATAAAAACAAAAGGCAAAGCATCAAGCAACGCAACAACAACATCAAGAACAAGCAACAACAAGCAACAACAAGCAACAACAAGCAACAACAAGCAACAACAAGCAACAATGTCAAAAAATAATAAGCAAGTTAAAAATAAGACACCGTTTTGCAAGATATGTTTCGATTTTCTCAGGCCCGAAGCGGAATACACGTCGCACTGGGTAAAGGATAAGGCGGGTCCCGATGGCAAAGTTACGTGTCCGTATTTGCTTAATATGGAGTGCCGATACTGTCATGAAAAGGGACACTTGATTTCAAATTGTCCTATTATAAAACAAAAAAAGCAAAAGAAAACCGAAAAGCAAACCGAAAAGCAAACCGAAGACGTTGTTAAGAAGAGTCCACAACAAGAGAAGCCCCCAAGTCTGGAATTACTTCAACAAAAATTGAATGTAGAAGGACTTCCAAAAATTCCTTCTACTCTTCCACCATTAACATGGTTGCAACAACCAAGAACCAAAACGTCCAAGGATAAGGCATCACCACAACAAGCACCGCTGCCGCCGCCGCCGCCGCCACCGACACAAGCGCCACAAGGACCACGAGCACCAACATATGCCGACAAATGTAAGGCAAATAACACGACAACAACAACTGAGAAAAAAGCACCAACGAAGGAGGTGAAATCCAAACCCAAGAGAAATATTTATAAGCAAAAAACGACTGAGAAAAAGGCACCCCTAAATCCGGGAAATAAAAATAAACAAAGTTGGGCGGATATCATGGACGATGATAGCGATGACGAAGAAAACGAACCAAGCAATTTCTGGTCAAATTGAGTAAAAAAGTAAAAAAGTAAAAAAGTAAAAAAGTAAAAAAGTAAAAAAGTAAAAAAGTAAAAAAGTAAAAAAGTAAAAAAGTAAAAAAGTAAAAAAGTAAAAAAGTAAAAAAGTAAAAAAGTAAAAAAGTAAAAAAGTAAAAAAGTAAAAAAGTAAAAAATTTTTTTATATGAAGTTTAATACTTTTTTTATAATTTAGCAATATCTATCCAATGATTTATAAAAAATCTATCAATAATATATAGTATGCCAGGATTCACACCTAAAGGCATATATACTATGGCTAAAAAAGGATCATTACCTGTAAGAGAAGGATTTGTAAATAATTCTCGGGTGCGAAGTGAACGCTTAGCACTTGATAATGCTTTAAAGAAAGAAAAAAAACATCTATTAGGCATTATAAAACGCGGCGGTAAACGAAACAAAAAGCGCACAAACAAAAAGCGCACAAACAAAAAGCGCACAAACAAAAAGCGCACAAACAAAAAGCGCACAAACAAAAAGCGCACAAACAAAAAGCGCAAGACTTCTAAAAAATGAATTGTTTACAAGTTTAATAAATTCTAAAAACAAAAACGTTTTTAGAATTTATTTAGTTTTCTTATTAGACTTTAACAGAATTTTTAACACGCGATTTATTAATACACGATTTATATTTGCTCATAGAAAAATTAAAAAAAGGACAAATACAACTATTAACCGCAACATCAACTACTTGATTAATATTTAATTCTCCCTTAGTAGCAGAAACAACCAAATCAATGGTACCTTCAATGCCACCACTCTTAAATGTTTCTTGCAATAATTTTTTCTCATCACTTTCATGTAGCTCATCGATAAGCGCACCAATAACTTTCAGCGCAAAATCTTTCTGAGCAGGACCCTTAGTCGGCGTATCTTCAATCGCTTCCATAACAAATTGAATAATTTTGGGCAATGTAGATGGTTTAACACCGAGATCACCTAAACTCTCCTTAACCTTATCGAGAACACTGTTTAGCAAATCTTCGGTGAGATCCTCAACAACATCACCAATTTTAGATACGGCCGTATCAGAAACGATTTTTTGATCGCGATTTTCAATAAGTTCTACCGTAGATGGTTCTCTAAATTTAATAGTTTCTTTACCAACCGGTTTAACGGGTAAATTTTTAGAAATATCAGTAGTAGGAATAGGAATGGGAATGGGAATGAAAGAATTAGAACTGTCTATGGTGGACGATGAGCTGTTGGATAAATCAACAACGGCGATTGAAGCATTTGAGGTATCGACAAAAGAGACGACAGAATCAGCCGCGTCTGTTCTTATATCGGTAGAATCCACGTCTGCGTGTGCATCTAAAATAGAAGTTTCATTAACAAAAACATCAACATCAACTTTATTATCGGCAATCGGTTTAGAAAAAACTAAATCTTCGTTAACAGTTTCCAGAGTATTATCTTTGTTCATTATTATAATAGTATTACGATAAAAAAATAATCAATAAACTATAAAAATAATAAACTAATAAACTAATAAACTAATAAACTAATAAACTATAAAACTATTTATTATAACAAGATTCTTCAATAAAGAATTGATAGATAATTTGATTAATAATGTTCAATGTAAAGATAAAGATAATGGTATTAATAGTCAAGGAGAAATTTTGGCTACAATACACAAATAAGTATTTAACAAACCGCACAATATTTTTAAACAAATTTATAATATCATAAATAATACCACCAATAAGTATTACCATAATAGCACCACAAATAGGAACAATAATATAAATAAATGTGAATGATAGAACTCCAAAAATAATACCATAATATAGAACTTTTAAATAATAACTAATACACTCTGAATAAATATTCATAAAATCAGTTGAACAATCCATATTTTTATAATAATTATCACCCATCATATTATCGTAATTGTTATCGTTATCGTAATTGTTATCAGTATAATTCATCTTATCTTGAATTATATTTTCTATTATAAAATGCTTCAATTTACAATATAATAAAATAAATAAAAAATTAACTATTTTTATTTATTTTTTATTTTTTATTTTTTATTTTTTATATACCGCTCGATATTGGGATCGAACCAATGGCCTTCCGATTAACAGTCGGACGCTCTAACCAGCTGAGCTAAACAAGCATATTTTTTTATATATAACGCTCGATATTGGGATCGAACCAATGGCCTTCCGATTAACAGTCGGACGCTCTAACCAGCTGAGCTAAACAAGCATATTTTTAAATAAAGATAATAATATATTTTAAATATTTACAGCTCCGATCTATCATTATTATATGATATGATCGGCCATAATCTATTTATATAGTAATAGTGCAACTATGAAATATACATACCTATATCAAAACACGAAGCCCACTCACCCCAAACTCACCCTAAACACGAAGCCCACCCTAAACACGAAGCCCACCCTAAACACGAAGCCCACCCTAAACACGAAGCCCACCTCGAACACGAAACCCACCTCGAACACGAAACCCACTCACCCCAAACACGAAGCCCATCTCGAACACGAAACCCAACTCGAACACTAACTCGCCCGAAGGCCACAAAACACACACACACAAATAATATGCTAATTAAACTTACTAACACTAATGTATTCGGTAAAATAACATATTATTGCTTAAACCCAATATGATAAAAAAACCAGTCGTTGCAATGTTAACGCCGCGTCTTCACCACTGAAGTGTGCGCAGTCTTTAATCAAAGCCACAAACCAAATCTTAAATTATCATATATCCAAACACCAAAATGGCGGGGTTACTGACAACTGTTAATAATAATCATATGCTGTTAGTTGTCTACTATGTAAGGATAGTATATAAGAGTGTTTGTCTTTAAATATATTTTAAATTAATAATATATATATTGCCCGTTTGGTCCCACAGCACGCACTATCCGCTAACTATATACAAGGATAATATATGTTGTATTATCTTTTTAAATATATATTTTAAATTAATTAATACAATAGAAATTAAATTAAATTAAATATTTTTACATTTGCCACCACATTTGCCACCACATTTGCCACCACATTTGCCACCACATTTGCCACCACATTTGCCACCACATTTGCCACCACATTTGCCACCACATTTGCCATTAGAGTTAGAGATCTTATTAAACGCAACGTAAAAAATACCACCTGATAAACAACCAATAATAGTACCGGCTATTAATTGAGATATAGAATGCATTCTGTAAACATAACGCTGAACTACTGTTAATAATAATTGTAATACTGCTACAGCGTTAATATAAGGATTATTAAATTCAAGAATTAAAAAGGTCATCATCGAGGAAGTTAATTGCGCGTGTCCGGACGGCATACCATATTCTTTGCTTGAATGTAGATCAGAGGGGTTGATAAATTTCATATTGGTTGGACGAGGTTGTTTAATTATATTTTTCAGGATATGATTGAGCCTATAATTAATACCTTTAAAATTATTCGTAATACCCGCTCGCCTTGAGTGTGGAAAGCAAAACCATATAAAAACATAAATAAAATCTAATAGATCATAATTTTTATAACCCTTTAACGTTAGTAAAAACATTATAATACCAATACTATAAAATAAATTCACTGCTCCATTAAAACCAACGAGAGATAATAGTTTATTCATATAATAGAAATAAAGAATATAATATTTTTAATATTTTTAATATTTTATTCAACAGTTACTACTTTTGCCAAATTTTTAGGTTTGTCAGGATTTATCTCTCTAAGAACAGAAATATAATAGGCAAGAAGTTGCAGTGGAATTAATCCCAATAATTCATTATAGTAGCTACACTTGGGAACATTAATAATATTAGAATTAGTATCCCTTGAAAATCGCTCAGTAATAGTAACAATATTATTATAATCAGCACCAGAGTTTGTTATTAAGATAACGGACGTATCTCTCGAAATAATCTCCTCCAACGTATTATAAATTTTAGAATTAAATCGCTCATTGCAATTTAATAAAATCACTGGGAAATTCTTATCGAGCAATGCAAACGGCCCATGTTTCAACGAAGACGACGAGTAACCCTCGGCATGAATGTAAGTAATTTCTTTAATTTTAAGTGCGCCCTCATTCGCAATAACAGAATCGCAATCCTTGCCCAATATAAACAAATTGGTATATGTGTGAATATCGGAAGCAATTTTTTTAACAAGCGAGTCGCACGACACCAACGTTTCGCTGTATAACACCGATAGTCTTTGTAAATCTTTAATAATATCAATTCTTTTTTGTTGATTTATATTTTTAATTTGAGAGAACCATAAAGCAATTAACGATAAACAAATAACCTGGGAAGTGAAAGACTTCGTAGAAGCAACCGCGTGTTCTTTGCCCGAATTACAATAGACCCCACAATCAGTATTTCGCGCTATTAAAGAATCGACCACATTAATAACACCAATCGTTATTATATTATTTTGCTTAGCAATCTCGTGACACCGATATAAATCGGCGGTCTCGCCCGATTGCGTGATCATGATAAACGCAGTTTTACCAGACGAAGGCAAATCATGTTCGCTCAAATCTGCCCCATCAATAACCTGAACCGTGACAAAACCAGATAATATTTTAAAAAAATGCGCCCCATATAAACCGGCATTAAATGATGAGCCGCACCCCAACAATATTATGTGGTCAATCTCTTTCAGATCTTCGGCATGCTGTTCCATCCCACCCAATTTTACTTCCCTATCATTTTTAATACGTCCACCATTATTAATTGCGGCCATAACAGTATCGGGCTGCTCATTTATTTCTCTCAAAGTCCAATGTTTAAAAGGATCAGGGGTTAATAAATTATTTGAATTTAGAATAGAAACATCAATATCATGGAGCGTATCCAAAGTCATATTAGTATTTATTTTTTGATCATCACCAATATTAATATTGCAAATAACATTGTCATCTAATGTAAAGAAACTTTTGATTAAATTATTAAAACCGCTTTGCTCTGAAGTAATAATACAAAACTCCTTATTGCTGTCAATACCTATTAATATGGGAGAACCATTGCGAACACAATAAATATTTTTTGGTTCTAAACGATTAATAACCACAATGCCGTATGTACCGCTTATCTGATTAACGGCATATTGAATACTGTCATAACAAGAAAAGAAACCACTTTCACAATTATCTTTATTTTTATTGTAATTTTTATTGTAATTTTTATTGTAATTTTTATTGTAATGTGTTGAAATAAGCGCAACAATAATTTCCGAATCGGTTTGTGAGTAAAACTCATACCCACCTTCAACAAGCTGTTTTTTAAGCAGATTATAATTTACGATTATACCATTATGAACAATAATAAAATTGCCATCATTAGATATGTGCGGATGCGAGTTAGCGTCGTTCCTAATACCGTGCGTTGCCCAACGATTATGCGCAATTCCCGAATGAATATTACTAAAATTATTAGAATTAGAATTATTAAGTTTTTTATTTACAGAATTTTTTAATAATTCAAGCGAATTACTAACATTCGTAGAAGCATGTTTAATAATATTAAAGTCATCTTTTGGAGTATTTCCCGGAATACCGATACCACACGAATCATACCCACGATCCTGCAGCAAAGTTAATCCATTTAACAGACCTTCAATAACATTAAATTTTGAATCTGCGGCCAATAAACCAACAATGCCACACATTAATATATTAAATATATAGAACAATACATTTAATATATACAACAATAAACAATAATAATAACAATAACAATAATAACAATAATAATAATAATAATAATGTGTTCGCGACAACGGCAGGATTTGAACCTGCGAAGGCATAGCCCAATGGATTTCAAGTCCATCTCCTTAACCACTCGGACACGTTGTCTATATATACATATACGTATACATATAAGTTATAGCTAATCTCTATACTATAAACTCTATACTATAATTTATATAAATTGTAAAAAAATAAAAAAATAAGTTTATATTATTAATTTAATTTAATTTAATTTAAACTCCAGTTGAACCAAAGCCACCGTCTCCACGAGTAGTTAATCCAAGCTCGTCAATAGAATCAACGACGATAACATAAATAGGACACGTAAGTTCGGGCGGACATAATTGTGCTACGCGCTGCCCTTGTTCTACAGTATATTTTTTTTTACTATTATTATCAAATGCCGCAATGAGATCGCCCCTATATCCAGAGTCAATAATACCCACCGAATTAGCAAGACGCAGTGGTGTTTTTGTTCCGGTGCTCGAACGCGGATACAAATAATAGCCAACCGGAATAGCATAATCATTAGGAGTTAAAATATGCTGTCCATTAATAAATTTAACGCTAATGGGTTGCGAAGGTTCAACCCGCGACATGCTGCAACGAATTTTATGATTAAGTTTAGTCATATCGCCTTTCTCACAAGTAATATTTTCAGGACAAAACAAATCAAAACCAGAATCAAAATATTTTGAAGAACCGGTAATAACAGAAAGGGTATCGTTATTATATTTATTGCAAGCATCAATATATAGTTGCTTTAATTCACTACATTCAGAATCAACAAACATTTTAAGTTCATAGTAAGGTCTGGTCGGCATAATAAATAATGAATTGGAACTATTAATCCACGAATCACGTCCATCTCCACAAACAGCAGCAGCAGTTTGAGTAATAACATTAGTTTGCTCCGTTGCTCCTCCCATTGCTTCTCCCGTTGCTGCTTCTGTTCTTCTTGCCCTTGCTGCTTCTCTTGCTACTTCCTTTACTTCTGTTTTTGTTTTATTCTCCATAATTATATTAATATGTATTTCAAGTAATTTTTTAAATCAATTTACAATGTAATACAAATATTAGTTTGTAGTATATGTATTACTATTATTTAATTGAATTCTTAAAAAATTACACATAGATGTTTTAATGCGTAACTGTATTTGCTGGTTAGTATGTTTTCCAGAAACAAGCTTCTCGACATTTAATATATATAATTCCGAATACTTCTCTTTGCTCATTTTCTTTTCCGTTTCGATACCCCACGTTTTAAATTCCTCAAATACTTTCTTATTAACTATTTTTAACATTTTTTTAAACTGATCCTGATTCATGACACTCCAACAATTATTTGAATAAATATACAATTTGCCCAACGTTTGATTTGTAGAAATAATAGGTATAATTTTACAATCAGAATCAGAAACAGAATCAGAAACAGAATCAGAAACAGAATCAGAAACAGAATCAAAAATTAAATCTGCCTCTGGATCTGCAGACAGCCCCAAAGATTTTAATGAATAATTTTTTAATAATAAGACAGTTCCCTTAATGCTGCCATGTTCAAATATATAATTCAGGTCATCTTGTGTAATAGTTATATTTTTTTCCCATTCCTCATAACTATAATCGGGTTTATACTTAGAATTTAGATAATCAATTACAGATATTTTTTTTTTCTGATAATAATCATACCGTTTTAGTTTATCTAATTCCTTCTCAAGTTTAACGAGTCTATTATTTTGATGTAAAATAATCTGCCACATTTCACTCTTATTCGGTATATCATCTCTCTCTTCCGAATCATTATTTAATGAATCATTATTTAAGAATCTACAAATATTAAAATGTTTATTATAACACGTTTCATTTTTATATTTTTTATTACAATGAACACATTGAAAAACAAAATTTTTTTTATCCATTATATTATTATTACTTATGCAAACATTATGAATTTAATTTTATATAAATCAATTTTATTTCAAATAAATTATTTAATACAATTTATCTAATACAATTTATCTAATACAATTTATCCAATACAATTTATCCAATACAATTTATAATTTATCTAATACAAATTATAATTTATATAATACTATTATATAAATGTCAAATTATATTTATCAAACTTGCAATTGTTCTGGCGTTGAACAACCGAATAACCCTAACTATATAAGAGCAAAAGAAGGTCCAGACAAACCAACATTAGATAAAATAATACATAATCAGGTTCGTTATGAAAGTTCATTATACACAAATAATATAGCAACATTGCATGTATTAGAAAAATGTTGCAATGACACTCCAAAAACATCAAATAATCAAAGTGACCGCATTAAACCGGCGGTTCAAAGAAAATCAAACTATTCGAGACGACCCAAACTTCGCCCCGGAATGTTAAACCCGGGCGGTTCAGGGGTAGACGTAAAACACAACTCTTACGATAGGTATTTGGCAAGAAAAAAAGGAAAACACCTTGTAAATAATAGTAATAGTAATACTATTAAATTTAGCAGTAAAGTACCAGTTTAATAAAATAAATAAAATATTATACTTGATAATAAATAATTATCAAGTATTGAAAAAAAATGATTTGACACGCGATACTATATTATAATTAGAGTGTTGTTTCTCTATTAAATCCAATTGTGTTGGTTGCAATTTTAACCAAGATGTCCGGATCGTAAATTCGGCACGCTTCTGCAAGCATTCTTAATTCAAATACCAGATTTCCGTCACAAAAAGGCATAAAAATGTCTTCAACATTGTCAATACCGAGCGCAACGCTGACATTATTGTCCACGAGGACTTTCACGGGAGCAATAGAGTTATGGATCGGGCTTGAATATTCAGTGTGTTGGGTCATGGAAATTGCCGCACTGGGACAAACAATGACGCCAATATTGAGGTCAGATAATCGTTTGGCAATCTTTGTTTGGTATTCCAGTGGATGGCAAGAAAGGCTGATGCTGTGTATTGCTCTGGCTTTGCCCTGATAATTATATTTCTCCACAAAGTCGCAGAACAACTCAGTTTCCTTTTCGGTTGGAATATTACACTGGTCCAAATGCGCTTCTACGGGTTTGTTCAACTCCTTTGCTTTTGAAAATACAATATCCAGATGAGTGCGCTGGCATGCGTCTCTGGATGGAAGGCAGCCGATAAAATCCACCAAAGGCGCCGCTTGGTTGAAGAGGTCAATGTTTTCTTGGGTTTCAAGACCTTCAAGCGGTTGTGTCCCCAGTTGTAATTCAACGCCTTTCCCTTTCCAGTATCGTTTTACTTCGAGTGCTGTTTCAAGCGCGTTTAACTTTACAATACGATCTATATCAATAAAAGTACGCATTTTATTACAACCCTGATTGACGATATTTGTAGTAGTTTCCATCATACGTTTTTTTAGACCATCCTTTGTATAGTTTGTTTTTATATCTCTCATCAAAATCCACTTTTCTTTCATATGAACTTGTGATTCGTTCAAGAGTTCGGATGTGACCGTATTTGATTTGTCAATATGAAGATGATGGCACACGAATTGTATTTTTTGTGTGTTTAATAAGTGTTCCATTTTGTTATATTACTAAATTATGTTTATATATTTGTTTATATATTTGTTTATATATTTGTTTATATATTTGTTTATATATTTGTTTATATATTTGTTTAATTTATAATATAGTGTTTATCATTAATATGTACCATTAACAGCGAGGCCGTCCCCATCATTATAATTTGAACCATATAGAATATTATTAGAATTAACGTCGGTAAGAAGATATTCTGCTGCTCTAAAACCTAATACCCAACCCAATTTTAGTTGAAGATTGGATTCCAAATCTAAATTTCCATATTCGTCTATATTAAACCTAACCGAACTAATAATTTTTTTATTTTTATAATTCAAATCTTTAATTATTTTAGGTTGTTTTGCTTTGGATAATAATAAAGCAATTTCTGGTGTAATTTTCCCGTTGGGTTCAGATAAAGGTAAATCTTGATATTCTGATAGTGATTTATTTTTAATGAGATCCGAATCTACCGGAGTAAATGTTCTCAGACTCGTATGACCTATGCGCTGTGTAAAAGTATCAACCTTTATAATTGTTGAATTCAAATTATAATCAGTATTATCTAAATTGACTATATTTGTTTTACTTGCAAAAATAGATTTACCAGTAATTCTGTCTATTGAAAAAAGAATATCTCTAATATCAATTACATTTGTAGAAAATACTTTAGATAATTTATCGGGATCTCTATCAAACAATCTACCATTAAAATTAGCAATATTGTTATTGTTATTATAATTATTTAACCAATTATACCACTTAGGTTCAATAATTGCTGCAAACTTACCATTTATATCAATAGCACCAGGAATCCCAATAGAAATAGAGTCATTAACAAGTTTTTCAACACTGGAAATATTTTTTGAAGTTTTCCACGTTTCATCATAATTACCGTCGGGCAATGTAACTAACCAAGCAAATTTAATTGGATCAAAAGAAGTAGGAACAATCAAAACTTCTCCGGTTTGTAAATCCTTATACTGATAACTTTTTACATGTAAATCTTCTATAATTTTAGTTGTTTTATAAGTTTCAATATTATTACTTGAATCAAATGGATAGTCAATACTCTCACCATGAACATATTTAATATTATTCCAACAAATATCAGTTCTATTAGGAGAACCGTGTGGAAAATAATTGTTAATTCTATGTTTTGTTTCAACAACACCCGCATAATTACCTTGATCCAATTCAACTATATTTTTTTTTTGGTTACTAATATCAAAATTATGTTCATCCCATGAAAAATTATCATATAAAGTATATTTTGTTAAGGGTTTATATTTATGATGGAGAAAAAATACGAATGACCCATCAGGATATTCAAGGACTTCTTCGCGCATACCATCATCATGACCATATGAATCATCAAATAAACCGTCGATCGCATTTATAAAACTTTTTGATATGTCATTTTGAGAAAGTTCTGTAATTCTGGGCGTTGCCTCAACCAGAATATCATGAACTAAATTATTATAATTAGTTACTTCTACAGTATTTATGGTTGTTGTTTTTTTATATCTTGATACTGATATGTTAGTATAAGAAGTTTCGGTAACTTCATTATGAGCAAAAGAAACATCATTATTAGAAGTAAAACGGTTTTGGATAAAACTATTTGACATATCGCTTGTAAAATCACCTCCTGTAAATGGAGTATTTGTATAATAGTTTTCTAATATATGTAATGAACTTGGATCTAACCAAAGCTTAAAAGCAGGATTATAAAATCTTTTATTAAGAACAGTTTCAGATGATATTGGTGTGTTAAAACTATCTAATGTTGTCGTAACTTGTGCTTTAGATAACCGATCAAACGTTTGAGCACTCCAACCCCATATAATATTACCAGACGAATCACGAGGATAGTGAAAATTTACACGATCTAAAATAGTATTTGGAAAATAGTTAACTCGTTCTATTTGTGGGTTACTTTTATCAATATCTATGAAACGTTCTTCTTCTGTTATCGAGATGTTTGGTTTTCCAGGATCTCCGGGTCTTAAATATAATGCGTTATATGTATCTGCAATTAATAGATTTTTATTTGGAATATAACTAAAATTTTCAATATTTACGGTCTGGCTTGTATTTTTAAGATGATAAGAAAATGGTATTAATCTTGTATTTAAATAATAATTTTTAAAATCATTTTTATTGATATTCCCCAATCCAGATAAAGGTTCAGGTTGACCTTGACTATCAAGATTATTTAAATCAGAATAGTAATTTAACTTATTGCTGGTATATGGAGGAGAAGCAACAAATATTGTTTTATCGTCATCAGGTTGCTTCGTGTTAAATTCAATTATTTCTATAGGAGTAATAGAGGAATCCCACGTATTCGTTGTTTGTACTGCAGAACCATCCCACCACTTATTATTATATAAAGTGCCCGATGCTTCGATAGTTCCTGGAATGGTAACTGTAGACGTATCATATGATACAGAGGTTTTCACATCATCAAATATAAATCCACCATGTAAAAAATCTCCCGACAAACAACCAATTGGTGATTTAAATTCCCAAGACGAAGATATATCTTTATTAATTGTTATATTATTTGAATCGCTAATAATGAGCATACTATTATTTTTTAATTTTGAAGAGACATTATACTGTGTCATGGGCATTTCAATTGATCCAATTGAGATTTTTTTTACATCTGATTGAGTTTCAGGTAATACATAAGTAAAATCAGTAGATAATGTTCCATAATAATTATTTCTAAAGCGCGTATCTATATTGATAATGTCAGTAACGCTGTAATTATTTTTAAAAGAATTTTCTTTCTCTTTTTCTCTTTTTTTTTTTAAAGTTTTAATATATTCAATAAAAATTAAAAGCTCATTATAATCAATATCGTCATTTTCATCAGTATCAAAGGATTTAAATAAATTATCTAAATCATTGGGCTTTAAAAAAATATCACTTTGTTCTAATAATTCATTGAATTCATTTTTATTAATAGTTTCTGTAATTTCTATTTTATAAAATAATTCTAAATCTAAATCTCTTAATAATTCTTGAATATCAATATCAATTACTTCGTCAAATTCTTCAATTAATTCTTCAAATAATATTTCAAATTGTCGTTCTCTAAAAGTTAGGAAATTGCTTGTTGTATCAGTAAATAATTCAGTATCAATTAAATTTGATTTAGCAGTAGTATTTGAATTCAACAAAAATAGATTATTAACAGAATTTTCAGTATCATTCAAAATACCTTTATAAATATCTGATTGTCCTGATATTTTATGGTTATTATCAATATAAGAATAAAATAAAGAGGCATTCGGACCAACATCTTGTCCTGATTGTTTCGCAATATCTCTCATTTCAGATTTATCAACATTTACCGGCGGCATACTAATATATTATTTAATATTTTTAATATTATTTAATATTTTTAATATTTTTAATATTTTTAATATTTTTTAATATTTTTAATATTTTTAATATTAAAAATATTATTTATTATAAAAAAAAGAGATAAAATTTAAATATATTATTTAATTAGTGAAATAATATATAATGGCTAACTTTATACCTTATACAAACAATGATTTTAAAATTGCTATAAAATATTATTTTAAAGATAGTTGTCTTAATGATGATACTATCGATATAAGCATAATAGATTTCTCTGGTATAGGAAGAGAAGAAAATAATGTAGGACGTTTCGATAATGATAATAGTAATGCCATTGAAAGATGGGAAACAAAAAATATTCATGATATGAGTTTTACATTTAATATGTTAAATTTTAATAATGAGAACTCAAAAACTAATGTTAAAACTTTTAATAAAAATATTTCAAACTGGGATGTATCAAATGTAAAAAATATGGAAAGTATGTTTGAGGATTGCTCTGGTTTTAATCAAGACATATCAAATTGGAACACGCAAGAAGTGTCAAACATGAGAAATATGTTTAAAGGAGCATACAATTTCAATCAACCATTAAATGACTGGTCCGTAAACGAAGTAACTACGATGGAAGGAATGTTTCAAGACGCATCCGCTTTCAACCAATCATTATATAAATGGGGACCGAATGTATCAAATGTAACGACCATGGAAAGCATGTTTGAAGGTGCCACACAATTCAATAGAGACATATCAAATTGGAACACACGAGACGTATCAAACATGAG
>Ga0209832_1000373_pt1 | contig 28730 bp, 39 predicted proteins | sample COGITO_mtgs_1104_2_FD_185516 | JGI IMG/M metagenome (GOLD analysis project Ga0209832, IMG submission 185516) | Pelagic marine microbial communities from North Sea - COGITO_mtgs_110407 (SPAdes) (version 2) | ecosystem: Environmental > Aquatic > Marine > Epipelagic ...
TTCTATTCTATCTACCATAATTCTCCTTTATCTCATTATACTACAATATACGAAAAAAACTTGACGATGTCAAGCTTTTTCTTTAAAATCTTTTGGTATCATCATCACCCCTTGACACCCAACTGGCAAAGAACCCCAAGTAATATTTCTAAAACAAGTATCTGATTCAATGTCTATCCAACCGGCATATCGGAACAAACCACACTAAGTTTCCAAAGTGATTCTGTTTGTTTTGTTTACCTTCACTAACCTGCTCTATGGTTGATATCATGCCCTTCTGGACTCCATAAAGTTTTCGTGATGAACACTACCAATTTTCAAATACATATCAATATATGAAATTCGTGTGTTAATGTCAAGCTTTTTCTTTATTTATTTTGTGAACATATCCCATAGGTGTTTGCCCAATAAACCAATGAAGCCTGTTCCTATGACTGTTCTCCACTTAGATGTGGATTCTCTGAATTGTGTATTTTGTTTTGTCTCTGTCCATAATCCCGTATCAGGATTGAATAGATTTTCTTTGATAAACTTGATATCCGTGTGAATATCACCAAGTTTTGTATTAAATTCTGTATGCAACTCTTTAACTCGTTTGTCTTGTTCGTCCAAACGATAGTCTATTAGTTGTAAATCGTGTTTGTCTTGATTATTCATACACTAATAAATATCACTAATTAGAAAATCTATCTATCTTTTGACTGGTTTTTTCTTCCAATTTCTTCTTTTTCTTGGGGCTGGCTTACCTCTTTTGGTCAGTCTGAATATTTCTTTCTTGAGTAACTCTCTTTGTAGTCTTAGGTCTACTATTGTTGCTTTCAAATCGGCTACTACTCCCACTTGAAATAGTGATAGTCCAACTATTGAACCCAAACTACCTAATACTACCCCTAAATATATCCATCCTAATATCTGTAATGCTTCCATCTTTAACTCCTTATTATAATTGTTCCTGGATTTGAATTCCAAGAATTGTCTATCGTGAACTCATATTTTTCACATACTTGTTTCACAATCTGTTTCATCTTATCACTATTGCCTGTTATTACTCTTATAGGTAGATTACCCACATTGTAATGTAGTATCAATAGGTTTGCTAATTTTTCTTTTACTTCTTCGTGCTTAAAACCGTGTAGGTCTATTTCTGTCATCTTGTTTTACTACCTCATACAACTTGTTGAAGTCATCTCTGTCTGGTATTTGTTTTTTCAAATAGAAATATGTCCATGCGAGATTCTTCTCTGTTTGCTCTGTTGTATCTACTGCTTCTTGTGTTCTTTTATTTACTAATTTGTATCCCATTATTATTCCAATATGATGTTGATGGATTGCTCCTTTGTTTCATTAAAAAAATCTATATACCAAGATGTTACTTGTAGTGTATCTCCTACCATTGTTTTGACTGGCGCAATCATCGTATTGACCTCACACTCTGTTCCAAAACTAAACACTTGACATTTAGGATAACTTACTGGATTTATTGTTGGAACTTCTCGTCCATCAAAACCCGTTACATATAATGTATCATAATTTACATACACCATATCATCTGTTAGTCCTCTCTTATAAATATAACCCAATGTATCTCCAAGCACCCAATAATGAGAACTTTCCCAATATATTCTCAAGTCATCAACGTAATTGGATTCTGAAGTGACTTTACCCATTATTCTTTGTGTGGTCTGCCATCTATCCATATCTAATTCCATATGGTAGTATCCATTGTCATCTTGTAGCAAATCCATTTGATACTCAAAGGATATAGTTGGTAGTTCTTTGTATGACTCATCTTCACAACCAACTAAAAATAGTGCAATTAATATTAACCTTAACATACAATTAACTCCTTTTCGTATGTTTCTAATGATGAAATAAACACTTTGAAGATATCTATCTCAAACTCCCCTATTTCCCCACTATCTTGTATTATTTGTGGTAGTGCCATCAATAATTCTAAACGCTGTAAGTTTAGTTCAAGTGGATTAAATGTAACCAACACACCATTTTCTATATCAGGTTTACACAATTTATCTTGTAAATCAAATTTTGTTTTTGGTTGCTCATCTTTGATATACTCTACAATGAGTTCATTATCATCAACATACAAATTACTACACCAAGGTTCCAACTCTTTCAATGTGTGAAAGTCACATACTTTAGTTAATTTGAATCCTATATTATATTTTGGTTGAACAAATGGTTTTAATAATTCATCGTGTAAACAAAATGAACCCCATTTTCTAACGAACTCTCTTGATGATTTGATATTCTGTGTCAACCACTCATCCGTCTCTCTACCCACCATTGTAACTTCACCCATTGGATTTCTTTGTGCTCCGTCTGCAAATCTTGACCCTCTACAAGTCATATGGTATACACAACCTCTTCTTGTTTGAACCACTTCATATCCTGCTAATATGAATCTATTAAAGATATCTGAATCTTCCTTTGATTGTGGTGCGAACATATCATCGTGTCCATTGATTGATTGAAAGTCTTTCTTGTATATTGCCCAAGGTGCAAATATTCCCTCTGTGGTTTCTTGTTGTGGTTTGTAGTCCCCACTATACCATTTCAGTAATTCTTGTTCTTTAAATTCTTCTGGCTCTATACCGAAGTCCATCAATACTTTCTCTGGCCCCTCTGGATGTAGTGGTGGTTCTATTCTTGTAGCCGATACTACCACACCTGGTTTGATGTGTTTCAATACTTCTGTATCCATATTAGGTAAAATATACATATCGGCGTGCGCTATCATAATAATGTCATTTGTGGCATAATCATTAACAAGTGTATCATATAGTATTGTGTGTCCTAATCTTTCTGGTCCTACATTTCTATGTATCTTGACATTTTGGTCTTTCTTGACTAATTCTTGTAACCACTCCCAAGTTCCATCTGTTGATGCGTCGTCGGCATAACATATTTCGTGTCTATAACCGATATTCTTCCTTAAACTTTCATAACTCCACTTCAGATACTTCAGGTTTGTCCTCGAAGGGATAATGAATGATATTGTTTTATCCATTATTAAATTCCTTATTTACTTTCTTAAAATCTTCTAACCACGCCTCTTCGGTGTAGTATTTATCAAATAATTCTTTTGTTTGTTCTGAACACTCTTGGTAAAAGTCATCATCATTATACAATCTCTTCAGTATTGTGGATGCCCCTTTGATATCTCCGACTTCTACCGTTGTTTGTGGATGTAGTAAATCTTGTGTATCTAATGAACGATATCCCAAACACGGTGTTGAATGATATGATAAATTCATCGAAAAGGTGCCAGCTGCATGGGTTCTCATCATATGAACACCAACTTTATATTTGGAACACTCATCTATCCATTGTCTCCAACTCATATATGGTAGATAGGTTATGTCATCAATTAAATCTTCTTGTGGTTGTTTTCTACCCATAGATACATTGGTTATTTTATCTTCAACTGCTTGTGCAATCAGATAACTATCCAATCCACTATACCAACTCGTGAAATTACCACCCAATATAATGCCTGACTTATCTTTTGAATATCCTTTTGCTGGTAATCCCTCAGGTAACATTAATGTTCTCATTACTCTGACATCTTGACAACCTAATCCTTCATAATAACCGACATCAGATTCATTATGACACCAAACCCAATCAGCTGTTCTCAATGTCTGAACAAATTGAAATTGTTGTTCAACCGTGTAATCTTGAAAATACCAATGTGGGCCTTCTTGCATTATAGCAATCTTGTCACAATGTTTCTTTAATTCTTTTACATTGATATCAGGTCTTGTCTTTGGAATGGTAATTACACCCAAATCATAGTAGTCTGTTGGTGTGTTATCATATGGACACCAATCGGCGTTCATCATTATTGACCAAGCAATATCATTTCTTGCATTTGGAAAGTCTCTTTGAACTTTACCTACTATACCACTTTCTGAAAAGAATACTACTTTCATTTTATCTCTGAAATTGTTTTGAATTGTAACTCATATTGTGATAATAAATAGTCCAAAACTTTCTGAAAATGTAGGTAATTTTTCTCATCCCATACATTATCATTCCAATCCCCTTGGATGTGTGATTGAAACATAAATGTATCTCCATACAAATTTATGTCTTCTGTTTCGTGGATTCCATCTGCTCCTACAAAATATTGAGTTGGAAATACAATATCTTTATTTATTTGTTCGTGTCCTGCAACCCAATCAAAATAACTTGATACTGCGGTTGCGGCTTCTTGCGTTATTCCCCAACCCGGCGTTCTAAATCCTTTTGGTGTGTGTCCACACTCTTTCCATAATGTCATTGAGTCTTGTATTCTTTCTGTTGCTTCGGTATAATCCAATTCTAAGAACTCTTGGTCTCCCATTTGGTCAAACGAATACTTCTGAACATCGTGGTAATGTCCGTGATTTGCTAACTCAACCCAATCAAATTGTTTCCAATACGATACCCAGTCTTTTGTCAGCTTATATTGGTGATGATAATAACTTGGGCAGAATAGGGTGAATTTGACCCCATATTGCGCATTTAACGAACTTAAATATTCTACTTGTGTATCACCCTCACACCCCCAACCTTGTTCAGGATGCAAGTCATCAATTGCTACTACTACATTTTTCATTTACCAACCTTCCTCGAATGGATGCTCTTTTGTTGATGGTTTACTATCTTTACTATTGACATAAATCCATTTAACATCAGGTAATATCTCATCCCTAATCTGTTTTCTTTGAGTGGCATATGGACATATAGATGCGATTACCACATTTTTTCCTTGTATCCAAAATAGTCTTGCTATTTTTGCTAACCTCTCATTTTGTAATCTTCTATCTTGTTCACTAAATCCTAACTCCGGCCATACTTCTCTGAAATCATCAGCGTCCAATATTACTTTGTTTGGAACGTCAAACTTTAAAGCGATATTTGTTTTACCACTTCCACTATTTCCGTGAAACCACCATACTTGACCTGGTCTGTCATCTGGAATGACTCTGTGTATTGCTCCCATTTTTTTATTTACTTTCTTCTTTGTATTGTTTCTTTGCAAAAGGTTCTTGACTTCGATATAACTTATTTAGATTACCTTTTGATACATTATTAAATTCTTTATACCAATTCTTTGTTGACCTTTTAAAGTGTGTGTTCTTTGTTTGGTCTTCATCCTTGACATAATGTCTTTTGTTTGGATGATTTCTATTGTGAACTTTCAATACATTTTTCACCACATATTGTTTATAATGTTCACCCATATGCAATCTACAACTCTCTAAAAATGAACTATCATCTCCGTTCATATAAACTGCTGGTGGAATATTGGCGCCTGTTCTCAATAAGTCTGATGATATTACTAATCCACTCCCATCAAACTTTGGATATGTAATCATCTGAACATCTAAGTCTGTTGTTTTAGAATTTACCTTGTCCATTTCTTCTTGCGACATAGTGTATCTAATACTCCAAGGTGATGACTCAGCTTTTCTCTTATCTTCTTCGGTATCCATATCATAGTATGGTTTATTGGTAAACTCTGGATGTTCTAATACTTTCCAACTATCATCCCACATCTTTCTAATACCAAATGTTGTGATGTATCTATGGATTCCTTGTTGATTTGCATATTCTTTTAGTTGTTCCAATACACCGAACATCTGTCTTGGCATTAAACAATCTGATTCACCCCATATAATATAATCACACTCATTACATTGGTTGTTCAACTCTCTACGATAGTCTGCCATTGTGTATGGTTTATCATTTTGGTCATAGAATTTATTTGTGATGTAATGATATTTCATACCCAATGATTCTATTTTGTTTCGTATCTCATACATCTTAGTAGTTGTTTCTGCCTCTTCAAAATACTGAGACATATTCCACATCATCTCTACCTTAACATTATCTTTATTGTCTACCTCTTCCAATGCCAGATGAACTGATTCAAGATATTCTTCTACAATATCTATTTCGTAGAACATAACGTGACAACCGATAATATATTTGTTATTTAATTTCATTCTTAATCACCTCTAATAATTCTGTGTAGTCTTGCTTTTCTGTTGTGTTTACTTTGTGGTCATAGGTTTCTGTATTAACTTTACCGATGACATCATAAACTGGTATAATCTTTGCGTTTGATAACTTTCTAAAATAACTATTCTCTCCGAAATAGTTTGGTCTTAATTCTTTTCCTTTGTGAATGTAAGACATCATAGTCCCACCAAAATAACTTGATAGAATTGAATTACCACCACATACTGATATGAAGTAATCACAATTTGCCATAACTTTCATTTGTGTGGTGTTGTAGTCTTCGTCTTGAATTAAATCATCAAACAATGTCACACCTTCCATATATTTTGGTAAGTCTCTATCAGATATCACACCAACACCCTCAACATCTGCTACTATATCTGTGTATCCTTTGTGGATTGAGTTGATTTCATTTTCATCTATTGCGAATTCACTTTCTTTATTGGTTGCTCTTTTGTAAATAACTTCATATCCGCAACTCGTTATATATGTGAACATATCATACAAACATTGGATATCAAAGAAACCAAATGGTTGTTGTCCGTGTTCTAAATTATATTTGTTTGAAATAAATACTGACTTTTCCCAACCTGTATCATAGTTTATAATATCTGCGTCCAATCCATAATGTTCTTTATAAGGTGGTGGTGTCCACTCATCATAATTTAATACTGCTGGCTCCTCTAATGGATTGACTCCGTGTATCCAATTATTCGGTAGCTCATCAAGTCCTGCTAAACTATTGTCAATTGTTCTCTGATTAAATTCTTCTCTTACATCATCACAAAAATAGTAAAATGGTTTCATACCCTTAGATGTGATAACCGTGTCTAACTTACCTTGTGTGTGTAGATGATACGCATAAGGAACTACTAATGCTAACTCAATACCGAACTCTGGATTTGCTTTGACTATCATTAAAATACTTGTTTGATTACTTGGAAACCTTCAGCGTATTGACAATTTGCCTGAATACCTCTGAACTTTGCTAATGTCGTTAAGTTTTCCGTGACATCAAAACCAGCTTCTTTATATTTCTTGAACTGACTTTGATGACATTCAGCTGCTTTTATCTTATCATCAAATGAGTTTGTTATATCACTATAATGATTTATTCTCATAGGATTCTCTGTATGTCTTGGGATTGGTATTTGTTCATAACAATACACATTTGGGATATATCTTGCAGCAGCCATCGTGGTTCTGAATGTAGCGATGTGGTCTTGATTACTATCTCCTGCCCAATGAGTATAAATGACATCAGCTCTACACTGCTTAATTATTCTCTCTAATTGAGATACACTTTCAAAACTAAATGGAACCTTTAAATCTTTAAATGGTAAATAGTGTAGTTCGTCCACCCCAAGAACATCAGCTGCACACTTTGTCTCTGACTTTAGTTGTGGGACTGTTCTTATTATCTTTCCTTGTGTAGCGTCGATAGATTCTGTATCAGTCATACAAACATATGTGATTCTATCTCCCTTATCTTTATGATTGATTAGAGTTCCACCACAACCAAATTCTATATCATCCGGATGTGCTCCGATTGCTAAAACATTCATATAACCTCTCCTGCTTTCTTTCCTTGATTAAATAATAAATCTACTACTGATAAATATGGGATAAAATCTCCAAACAACTGATTATATTCTTTACACTTGTAGTCTTGCCATTGTAGATTGATATTTCTTCTTCCAAAAGCTTCTTCATTAATATATCTTTGTGAACCTGGACCTGAACCTGTTATGTATTCTGTTGCGTTTAGGTTTTCCAAGATACTGAATATCTTTTCAGAACCAAATCCACTTGGATTAAGTTGTGATGAATATATTATTTCGGTATCTATGTTTAGTTCTTTCATAAAGTATCTGATTAACTCAACTGATAGTTCTGTTAGTGAATCGTGTCCTTTACAAATGATATCGTTGATTGTCATAAAATAGTCCATAAAATATGGTGATTTAGAATAATGATTTGATATTTGTTTACAATGTTTATTGTGCCAATCAGTATCGTAGTTTATAATTGTATCATTGAACGATACCATATCAGATTTATTCTTGATTGGAACCGTCAACCACTTTGTGCCTGTATTGGTCTTGATTTGATTTCTATGTCCGAAGTGTTTCTTTCCTCGTGGGAACTGAACATCATCAAACACAACAAATATATCACTTTGTTTTATCTTATCGAAGTATCCCAACCAGGGCAAATAATTTGGTTGATGAATCGATACTATCATAGTTCTTCTATTGTTCTACAAATATAATGAACTTGCTCATCAGTCATCTCAACATACATTGGTAATGAGAATATCTTCGTGATGAACTCTTCTGAATTCTTGTATCCATTAGGACTTAGATAGTCTTTATAGATTTCTTGTTCGTGACATAGTGGTGAATAAGCATTTGCTGTTGGTATTTGATATTCATCCAATAACCTTAACAATGTTTCTGTTCTATCTCTTCCGTCTGTAATCTTAACGATATATTGCCAGTAAGTCTGTTGAATAGTGTCATCTTTGAATGGTGTTTGTAACCACTCAACCTTTGATAATCTTTCATTATAGATATCTGCTATCTCATTTCTTCTATCAATGAAACTTTGTAGATATTTGTTCTGTGCTAATCCGAGAACTGCGTGGAACTCCGACATACGATAATTACTTGAAGGCATTGCACAAGTGTATCCATAATCCAATCCTTGATACTCACCATCATTTCTTGTAGTTCCGTGATTCCTCACCACCCTACATTTCTCTGCTAACTCATCATCATTAGTGGTAATCATACCACCCTCACCTGTTGTGATGATTTTACTTGGATAAAAACTAAATACACCAGCGTCTCCAAATGTTCCAGCGCATCGTCTTTCGTCTTTATATGGATTGTACACTTGAGCACCATAACTATGAGCATCATCTGTTAGTAAAAATAAGTCATTGTCTTTACAATACTTTTCAATCTCTTCCATTTCAGGTGTAATCAGACCTGACATATGAACCAACACTACTCCACCCATATCATCTGTCATATTTTCTTTGATGATATCTAATGATAAACATTGTGTTTCTGAATCAACATCTACAATCAATGGTGTATTACCTGTTCTAATAATACAATTCACACTTGCGGCAAATGTCTGTGTTGGAACTATAAATCTTTTACCTTTGATACCACTTGCTATCAATACGGTTTCCAATCCTGTTCCACAAGATGTTGTTGCGACTGCATTCTTTACATCGAACATTTGACAAGCATCATCTTCAAACTCTTTTACGTGTGCTCCTTGTATCAATCCACCCGTTTCAAGTATAGTTCCAAATTTTCTTAATATCCATTGATGTGTAACCTCTGGAATATATGGTTTTGCTCTATATAATGTGTCCATATTTCTCTGCTCCTTTTTTGTAATACCATTCTGCATAATTTTTTAATCTTTCATCGAATGATGGTTTGTTTAGTTTCCATTGTGCTGATGTGTATTCATTAAACTCAAAGTCGTTCTTTGGAAATAATGCAGTCTCATCATTTTGAACTAACATTACATCACCCTCATATGTGTCATCAAGAACATATTTAAATACTTTGTAAATTAAGTCAATAACCTCAATATTTGTTCCAACTACCTCTTGTTGTAATGAAACTGCAGGAAAGTTGAATATAATCTCTTCCAAACAATCTACAACATCTTGAACGAATACTATGTTGATTGTATTCTTTCCATCACCAGCTATTTCAATGTGTTCTTTATGAATAATCTTATTCATATAATGACCCAATCTTGGTCTATGATTACCTTTACCCACGATATAACTTGGTCTAACTATCTTAAAGTTTATATCTGAATCTTCTAATCTTGACTCAACTTTCTTCTTATCAACACCATAATCACCATAGTGTTCAATGTATCTGTCGTCTGCAGCTCCACTACTGACAAAAATATAGTTGGTTTCGTTTGGTATAAGGTGTTCAATCAAATCAAACTGACTTTCAAAGAACAAACACATATCAACAATACAATCGTATTTAGTAAAGTCTATCTTTGCTAAGTCCTCTGGTTTATTTCTATCACCTTGTATGATATCTATACCTTCAATGTCTCTTGTTCTAAGGTCTGATGATGTTCCACTTCTATTGAATACATCAACTTGAACTCCTTTATGTAATAGTCTTTCTGATAATGCTTTACCAACAAATCTATTACCACCAATTATTAAAACATTTTCCACTAAATTAACTCCTTGATTTCCTCAATTGAGAATTGTTCTGCTTCATTAGAATACAATCCATCTTCTGATATCTTCTCGTGTAGATTTTCACCCGTTTGTAATCCGATAGTTTTTACTTTCAACTCTTGACCTTCTGGCAAATACTTCTCTGCCATAGCGTCAAGTAGATTACCCATACTCATTGACTTCATACTTGGGAAATGAAAATGACTTGTTGTGGCATTTTCCATACAATCAAATATTAAATCAACTGCTTGGTTCAATGTCCAAAAGTATCTTGTGGCTTCAGGGTCTGTTACGATTATTTCTTCACCCTTTTGTAATCTATCTTTCCAAATACACAATACTGAACCTGTTGAATACAACACATTACCATAACGAACTATTCTGAATTTAGTTTGTGGATAATCTAATTCAAATTGTGTAAACATTCTTTCCATTAGATACTTGGTTGCACCATATGTTCCACTAACTTGAGCTGCTTTATCTGTTGAGATACCAACTACAAACTCCACGTCATTTTTGACTGCTTCCTCTAAAACATTCATACTACCAATTACATTTGATTTGATACACTCTCTACCTTGTGTTTCTGCCAACCCAACATGCTTGAATGCTGCTAAGTGAAACACACCTGTAATGTCTTGCATTAATCTTGGTAATGTAAAATCATCACAAATATCACCTGTGTGGATTTCTATTCTTCCATTTCTATCTTTATATTTAGATTTTAATTCTATTAATTTACCTTCATTTCGTGATACCGTAACTACATCACCACCTTGGTCAAGAATTCTGTCTATCAATTCACCACCCAAGAAACCTGCTCCGCCTGTTATCAAGTATTTTTTTCCTTGTTTTATTTTAATCACCTTGTAATCTCCTTATTAGTTCGTTTGCTGCGTCAACACAAGTATCTATTTTACCTGAAAATAAACTATAAACATTTCCACCCTCGTGATTAACTAAGGTAGGTCTCGCGTCATCGTGCTCTCTATTTTTTTGTACGGTTCTAATGGTGTACATTGAACCTATGTGTTTTAGTTTGTCAAAGTCTTTGAAAAATCTTTTACCTGTTTTTATAAACTTATCTATGTTGGTGTGCTTTGGTTTTTCTATTACACCTTTGTTTAGATATTGTTTTAATTCATCACTCACGATTGGTTCTTCACCAATGTTTGTTTCGTGGATTGCGTGAACTACATTACCCAACACGTGATTTCTCTGTCCGTATGGGTCTAAGCACATAAATGGGCCATCCATAATCACAATACTCTTACCTTGATATTCTTGTGGTAATCTAACGACTGGCTTTTCACACACTTCAAACTGATACTCTTTTTTGTTGTCGAGTAAGTCATTTAGTTTTGCATAAGTTGCCACTACAACTACATCATAACCCTTGAAATCATCTTTGGTTGTCTTTTTGTTCTTTATTACTTCCACTCCACTTGACCATAATTTATTTCTAACCAATTCATACAATTTATAATTGTCAAATAACTCTTCCTCTACCTTTAATGTGATAGCTGTATTTGGTAGTGGGTCTACTTTTTTGTATGGTAAGTCCATCTCGTTCAAGAACTCAAGATACTGACTCGGTTGTGTCATAGATTCCTTTGATGATATTGCATAATAATGTTCTATTTTTCCATTGACGACACTTTGTTCATATTTTCTTTTAAATGTTTTCAATCCATCTAAACATTCTTGTGCAGTTTCTTTACTTCGTGGATAATGATATCCTTTGTGTAATCTATACTGATTAATATCTGATGCTCCCATCATTACATCATCAAGTTCCTCGTGTAATTCTACTTGATATCCATTGTGTGATAGTGCAACTGCTGCTGTTGTTCCGAAGATTCCCCCACCCACAACTAATGCTTTTGGTAATAATGCTTTTCTAACTTGCTCTGATAGTTTGGTTGCATTTAATGTTAGTTTTTTATTCAGTTCGTAATTATCCGTACCTGCAAATAGGAATTCAAACATTGTTCTTAATGGATTATTTTGATTGTTTGCCATATCATCTTGATTTACAAAATGAACAACTTCAGAACTATCTCCGTAAAAGAACTCTGCTGTTTTTCCGTCTTGTAATTCTACTTTAAAATCATTTGGTTTACCTGTGATATCTTTTACCTCGAAATCAGTATCACTAATCCACATCATAAAGTGATGGTATGCTAATCTGTCGATATAATTTGTGTCTTTCTGATTTGGTTTAGTCCAAACGAAATGATTTATATCATCATATATATCATAGTCATCTCTCCAAGTAAATACATCATCTACATATAATTTTACACCCATAGTATTTGCAAAATCATATAACTCTTTTGCTGATTTATAACTTAGTGTCAATGGTTTTTCACAAAATACATTCTTTCCTTTACCTAACCAATAAGAAACTTGCTCATAGTGTAAATCATTTGGTGTTGATATAAGAATCCAATCTGCTTCTTTTGGTTCTACCCACTTGACACCCAAATCATTGATAGCATTATCTATTACTGCTCCCCATTTACCATAACCTATTAAATGAACTTTAACCATATAAATACCTAAATGTTTTTTCCATCCAATGTGGAACTGATTTATCTTTGTTTGGTAATCCATTAAAATGATACACCCAACCTAACTTAGTAAACAACATATCTTCTGCTAATATCTCTTTCTTTAACATACAACCCATATTATATTTGTATCCCAATAACTTTACATCAATGTCTTGCGCTCTGAGATTAAAGTTCAATGGTGTTTGGTCTGTACCAATACCATAACTTTGTTGTATAAAATTAATCTCTTTAATGTTCTTGAAATAAAACTCTCTCATATACTCAAAAAAACCTCTGTGCTTTTGATTAACTATTTGGAATCCACTATTTCCATACTCCCAATAATTAAACCACTCTGTATCATACACTCTTTTTTTATAGTGTTCCATACCTCTCAATACCCAATCATAACTTCCATCATCGTGAACCAAACAATACTTATCTTCTGTCTCCTCGAAGAAGTTTGGACAATCAGGATGAACTATTGTATCTGCGTCCACCAATAATGTTTGGTTGGCTCTAATCTTATTAGCATCGTATATATCAAATAAGAAATACCTTTGCCAGATGATATGCATATCTTCCATTGGTAAGATTGGGTCTTCTAATAAAAACAAATCAACATCGTTTTTCTTACACCATCTTCTCCAACTTTCGATACCGATTTCATACTCTGGTTTGAGTTGTCCATCTTTCTTGACTGCAATTATAAATACGATATTCTTATCCATAATTTTTCTCTATCATTTCCCAAGTCTCTTTCATAATTCTTGTTCTGTCTTCTATTGGAAAGCCTGTAAAATGCCATATCCAACTATATTTAATAAAATGTGGTGTTTTATCTTCACCATCTTGCCAATTGTGACTAAACATCTCTCTTTTGTGCATTGAAAACATATTCCATTGTGGTGACAACTCTTTCACTTTAATATCGTGGTTTTGTAATTCAAAGTTCAATAATGTTTGAACTTTACCACCACCCATTGTTGCACATTTGTCTAATTCTTCTGAATTGTTTTCATACAACTTGATTAAATTATCAAATATAGGCTTATGTTCTTTTGTAAAGAAACTTACACCTGAATTATAATAATTGTAAATGTCTAATGTTTGATTAGGATAAAACCTTTGGTAATTATTTATACTTTCTGTTGTCCATCTTAGATTTGCATAATCTCTTACCCAACACCACTCGTCTGTATACAAATCAAATGGATTAGGAGCGTCCCAATGAACCATAGTATCACTATCAACATAACCTATTTTATTATAAGTATCTCCGACAATATCGAAAATCGTATCTTTATTCCAAACTGGAAATTTATATCTTGGATTATGTTCTTCAATTACTAAAAAGTCGATATCGTGTTTCTTACACCAACTTTCCCAACTTAATTTAGCATATTGTGCATAGTCTGAATTTTTGTATGTTGACGTGTCGTGATTGACTGCCGTCATATAGATTAGGTTTTTACTCACTTATTACACTCTTGATGTAATTTTCTAAAGCTTTATTATCAGGACTCAAAATAGTTCCTTTACAAAGAGTTTCTCTTGCTTCACCCGGTCTTTCATCAATATATTCTCTTGGATAATCTTTACCGAACATATCTGCTAATTCATTGATTGAATAATTTTTACCACTACCCAATTCGTATGTGCCCGAGTTCATATATGTTGCTAATGTAAGTCCCTCAATAATATCATCAATATGTGTGAAATCTCTTCTTTGTTCTCCATCACCCACGATAGTTAATGGTTTATTGTTTTTATGTTGGTCTACAAATATACCAACGACTGCTGCATAATCACTATCAAGTAATTGATACTCCCCATAAGCATTGTAAAATCTACAAACTTTAGTGTCAACGTTGTATACTTTATTATACATTGTGCATAATTGTTCCCCAAGTTCTTTGGTAAATGTATATGGATTTTCATACATTCCATTATGGTGTGATGACGAACCAGCGTAAATTACTTTACATTCTTTGGTTCTTGCCCACTCCAAGATATTCATTGTTCCCAATACATTCATTTCAAATGTTAATGCTGGAAATTCAAAGGATGGTTGTATTCTTGCTAATGCTGCCAGATGATAGATTACATCTGGTTCTTCCATAAAGAAATCAAAATCAACCGCATCTCTAATGTCTACATCGTGATATACACAACCCTCTTGATGATTTTCTTCTTTACCTGTGGAATAATTATCCAATGATACGACTTCGTATCCTGATTTTAATAACCTTTTAATTAAATTGGCGCCTACAAATCCTGCACCGCCTGTAACCATTACTTTCATTTTAACTCCTATATAATTTCATTGTATAGATTGTTTTGCATTTCTTGTCTTATAATATCTTTCTCGTGTTTTAAAGTTAATTCTTCTTGTGGTGGTAGATGAGCGTATGTTTTTGCTCCGTCTATCACCTCGTGAACTGGCTTTATCCACTTAATGTGGTCTTGATTTCTAAATATTCTTGCTTGATAGTCTGGAAAGTTTATCCAACCTTGTTCAGTTGCTTTCCACTTCCACAAGTTCATATGCCAGTCTGTAATACCTTCAACGAGATTTATTCTCGGAACCCATACTAAATCAGTATCATTGATTTCTAATATTTCAGGTAATTGTTTTAATAATATCTCATTTGGTATTTCATCTGCGTCAATGTGAAATACGTAATCTCCACTACACTTTGATTTTGTATAGTTTTTTAATGCTGAAAAGTCTTTTTTAAATACAAATTGAGTCACATTTAAATTATTAAAATAATTCCCATACTCATATTTTTCCAATACCTTTTCAAGTTTGTAAAATTCATCTTGTTGAATAATTTTGCTACCAACCTTTGATATATCTTGTGTAACTACTACTTCATCTTCATCTCTGATGTGTTTTGATAAATGGTGTAGTAAGTCGTCTAATTCTTTATGTTCATTGTAAACCGTTATTCCGTAACTAATCTTCAAGGTTGCTCTCCAGTATATTTATCGTATCTTTTTGTTTAGTAATATTTTCAGATACCCTTTTCATTTGTATTCCATTTAATTGTTTGTATTTATTTTCTAAAAATACTCTGTTCTTTCTACATTTTCTCAAGAAGTATGTTTTAAATATTGGATGTCTTGCTAAGAATCCTTTTAATTTTCTATACATTTGTTCCAATTCTTGAGCACTTGTTTGTCTTGGTGATAAATCACCACCACCCAATAATTTAAATAACTGATTAAGAACACTTACCTGTAATCTTTGTTTATCAGATGCGTATAATTCTAATCCGATAAAGAATTGAACTATTCTACCCGTTGACTTTTTTCTATAACGAAATTCAGGGTCTAAACACAACACTGTTCTGTTTACACTTCTACCATCTTCAGATTTATATCTAAATGATACTATCTGTCCTGATTCTACGTTAGTCCAAGCCGTGTTCTTCATAATTCTTTAATGATTCCCATTTCTACACAAGCTTCCATAAACTCGTGTTGTCCATACTCTTTTGCATTTTCCATATCTAATGTAAACTCATTACCCTCGAAATGTGGGTCTTTTTGTTCTTCTTCTGATAATTTACGAACCTCTGCTAACTTCCAACTCCAATTATCTTTTGTTCCATCAGGATATATCATTCCCAACTTTCCCATATTAAGAATGGATGGATACCAATGTATTTCTCTATCATAATCATACATAGATATTTCTCTCATCAATTCTGTTGATGATTCCTTTACTTTATTCAATTCTTCGGAATCATTCTTGTATAGTGTATTACTTGCAAATCCACAAGCAAAGCACATAAATGAACTGAATTGTTCTATTTCTAATTTATCCTCAAAACATTGTTTATCGTTAAAGCAATTTGGACAAGTTATTTTTACTTCTGCCATTTTATCCCATCACCCAAATTATAAATTCACCTATTAACATCCCTACAACGAAACCTATCAAAAGAAACACCAATGTTTCTAATACAAATCGTTTATATGATAGTTTTCCTGATTTAAGAGCTTTACCAATCATTCCCCACTCTTTAGATAGTTGTGAACCAAATCCGTTTTTCTTAACATTGTTCCAACTCTTATTCCAAGTGTAGTTCTTAATTCCATAAAATTCATATGTGTCTTTCCAAGACTTTGTTTTCTTTTTTGTTGCCATTTTTTATCCCCTTTTTAATGTTGGTAGTTTTAATTTAGTTGGTTCTTTTGTTAGACTTGGTATTTTTAACTTTACTGGTTGTGGAACACCCTCTAACACCTTATCCACAATAGATATCAATTTCTCACTCATTTTTTCGTGAGTGAATAATTGTGTATTTACAATCATTTGCTTTTTACCCTTGAGTTCAAACTTCGAATAATTTTCGAAGACTTGTCTCATCATTCTACCAGCGACTCCATAATTTACCGTTGACCATTGAGCTTCTGGATTGTAAAACTCTTTTGGAAATGCTCCCGTTGGAACCTTTGTCAATATATGTGGTATTTCTATCGTATAATTTTTATCTAAGAAGTCTGCTTGACCTGTTGAGATAGGTGCTATGATTGGTTTACCACTAAATGACGCTTCTAACAATGGTCTACCAAATCCCTCTCCGTGTGTAAAAGATAAATGTGCTTTTACTTTTGGATGATTATACATTTGATTCATTTCTTCATCTGTTAAATCTCCGTGTAATAAATATACATCTGGCAAATCACCTTGGATAGTCTTTTTAATCATAGATATTTTATCAAGTATGTCTCTTCTATCAATGACTGAAAATCCTGCCCCACTTGTTTTCATAACTAGTGCTGGCTTCTTTTTCATACCCTTGAATGTTTCTAAGAACACCTTTAACATCATACCTGTGTCTTTTCTGTCTTCACCCATTTTACCTTGTAACCAATGTCCTACATAAAGAAAACAAAAATCATTATCTATTTTTGAGAATTCTTCCTTTAAATCTTTGGATAGTTCTTTTGTTTCTTTGTATATATTTGGGTCTGCCCCTTCAAATAACACTTCCATAGGTTTTTCGACTTTTAATTCACCAACTTTCTTTTTCTGTGTGTTATCAACTTTATCGAATGAAGTGCTTTTAAATCCATCTCTTGCCCATTCTGATGTCATAATTGTTAAATCCATACGATTGACACCTTCAATCCAATTTGCTGGTGGAACCGTATGTTCAATACCTGCTGTGATACCAATATTCTTTTTAGCTATCGGTGTAAACTCATTCGGAACAACAATATGTAAATGTACATCAGGTTGTTTTTCAAGGTTTGGTTGTCTTAAAATTCTTTTCTCAATCTCTTGATGAATAAAGTTATCTTCCTCTAAAGCATTCATAGGTGTTGTTCCCCAACGAACTGCTTGTATTCTGATATCGTATTTGTTTGATTCGATTAATGCTCTACAAATATCTCTTGAATGATTTCCATATCCACTTCTTGTTCTGACCGGTGCCGTTACTAATACCAATGGTTTATTCATTATTTAACCCCCATAATTTCAAATCGTTTTCTTGGTGTCCACTTATCAAATGCAGTATCCATATGGTCTATAAACAATCCACACATAGCTCTTGCACTCATCATAGCTTCATCACTACATACGAACTCGTGTCCTTTAAATCCACACTCATCTCTTTCTTCTTTACCGGCTTCATACCACTCTCTAATTCTTTCTGATACATCAACCCAATCACATCTATCATCAAAGATATATGGTGTTGGTATTGAACCTTGTAACGAACGACTCTTAGGCCATACTGGCTTTACCCACTCTCCGTGAGTTAAGTCTTCATTATTTTCCCACTTTCTCCAATCGTGTAGAGATTCAATCTCTGCATAATCTTGATAGGTAATGTGTTTATCTTTTAATCTAAAACCACATTGGTCTTGTAATCCACCTGTAACATTAACAATGATTGGTGTTCCACACATTAACGATTCACAAGTTCCTAATCCGAATCCCTCATTGGATGCGATATTGATTGTGACATCTGCTATGTTGTATAAATAATTCAAATGTTGATTTGATAGTTTTTGTGTAGAGAATATAATGTTTAAATCTGGACACATAGCTTCAACAACCGCCGGTAAATCTGTTCCGTGTTGGTCTACTGGCTGTGTATGTAGGACAAATGCAGTTTTATCTCTTTTTTCTTTTGGTAACTTGTCTGCAAATGTTTTAAATGCCATAATGGCATCAGATGTAAGTTTTCTCTTGATATTTCTGTTGTTGTAAAATAAAACAAAATCTAAATCTTTACCTTGAAATAGTTCTGATTTCATTTTATTCATTTCCAATCTTTCTTTTTCATTTTTAACTGGATAAAAAAACTTTTCGTTGATTCCGTGTGGTACATATGTTGAATCCCAATCTGTTCTTGGTTTATTCTGGCATACATTCTGAACGATATTGTGTGTTTGTTTTGAAATATTCATAATCAAATCACAACTTTCATAAAATGGTTCGTTCCACATAGGATAAGGTAAGTCATCCCATATATTATAATAGAATATAGGTGTCTCTTGTCTTATCTCGTGTTCCATATCATACAACCACTTCCAAAATCTTGGGTCTGTGTAGTGTAGGATTGCATCAGGTTTTTCTGTTTTGAGTAATGACCTTAATAATTCTTGATTACCATACCCATCAACTGGATATAATTTTAGATAAGCATCCTCAATTCCTGATTCCTCTCTAACACTATCACACATATCGACTGCTTTACCAGCGTCTGGATGTTTTATAGCTCCAGCTATTTGAACCCAATCATACTTATCAATAGTCCCCATAACAATCTCTCTTGACATTGTACCGACACCACTTGACATTCTCAGGTCGTCTGATAATAATAAAATCTTTTTCTTTTTAACTTCTGTAACTTTTTTTAATTTTGGTAAACTAATTGTTGACATACAACCTCTTTATACTTGTTAATATTTTGAACCACTCTCTTCTAACTCACTATATTCCATAACCTTTTTAGCAAACTCCTCATCGTAAACAAATAAATCTAAGCTACGATTTACTAATTTCTGTAGTGAAAAGTCTTCACGAATAGATTTCTCTCTAAATTTCTTGTAGAGTTCGTCAATGACTTTTACTGATGTTAATTTTTCTTCTTTGTTTTTGCTCATATAGTCCTTAATATATATATATATATTTCAATAATAAATAGTTAGTTTAACTCAAAATAACGAACTTTTTATTATTTTTTTTACAATATTCTAATGCTGATTTCGTCCCATTGGTTATTGTGTCATCTTTAACAAATGCTACGATTTTATCACTATACTTTACTAAATCTTTATTTCTTTTGTGGTAATATCCAACGTTATATTCTTTACCATAGTTATAGGCGTCCATTATACAATGTTGGTTGTGTGTTTGGTGTTGTGGTGGAAACTCTGAATACTTTAATCCAAATTCTAATGCGAATCTTTTTGCGTATTTATCTGCCCCATCTTTGGCGCCACCACTAACGATTTCCATATCTTTATGTTCCATTTTTAATCTGAACAAAAAGTCTTGAATCTTTTTCTTATTCGTATAATTTCTACTTCCTATGATTGCTATTTTCATCATCATTTCTTTTTTGTTTTCTTGGTAGGTTGTCTGCAATTGTAAACTCATATGTTTTGATGAATTCGTCTAATCCTTGTAAAATGCCAGTCTTTGGGTCTGAGTAATTCCACCTGAATCTTGAATATTGTATAGAATTGTTATTATATACTTCATTTGGTATTATATCAAACCAAATAAAATCCACTGGTCTGTCAAAGAATTCAGGAACAATAATAGTCTTGCTTTTAAAGTCTCCTTTACTTTCCCAATCGACAATAAAATCTTTTAAACGACTTAAATCAACTTTATCATTATCCCTATCATACCATAGATATATTTCGAATGGTGGAAAATGTCCTTCATTATTTATATCGTGTAATTTTGTTAAAACTTCCGACTCAAAGTCTGTTCCTAAAAAATCTGACAACTTTAATCTTAATACTGGCACTATCATCTCATTCTCCTATAAGTCCTTACAACTTCTACACTTTACGTGTTTGGCACATTTTTCATATTCATTAACGACTACATTTCCATCTTCGTCAAAGCACTCTTTCATAAAGTCATCTAATCTACTCATAACTCTATTGATACTTGGTTTACCACTTGCTGGTGAGAACGATTGTATTCTGTTTTGTGGATACATCATATTCTCATATAATCTTCTCTTTAATATTAAATATTCAACATCTATTTTATCTACCGAAATATCTAGCTGTTTTGACATAAAATGTTTATATAATAATAACTGATTGGTTTTATTCTTATCGGCTTTCATATACTTATTCCAACCCATTGTAGCTGTCTTGATGTCGATAATTCTCATACGACCTGTCTTCTTTTCGTGTAGAACTACATCCATATAACCTTTAAACTTCATCTTCTCAGAAATATCATAATCTAAAATCATCTCAATACCAACCAATTCAGTATTCTTCTTTGAAAAGTATCTTGTTTTCTTCTTTAAGAACTCTTCAATAATATTTACTCCGTCTTGATAGAATTCTGCCATATCTTCCTTAGTAACTTCGAAGTCATCTCCGTGTTGTTCTTTAGATTGTTTGTAGCTTTCTTTCATACGATACATTAGGATTTCTTCTAATGGTAAGGCATCTGCTTCTTTAATTGTTCTCTCATAGAAACACACGAGATATGCCTGAATTGTTTCGTGTAGTGCTGAACCAAACAAGGTGTATATATTACCCTTGAAAGTCTCTGCTTTATCCACATAGTTTGCTTTCCAAGTATAAGGACATTTGTCCCACATACTGAACTGACTATAACTTATTTTACCCATCTACTACTGCTCTACCTTTCATCTGTTCCCAATCTCTGTTCTCACGAACTTGGTCATTTACATTTTCTACTGCTTCTAACAATCCCAATGTATCGAACCCATTAATCATTGCTGATAAATCTTTTGGTAAACAATGTCCACCAAATCCTAAATCATTATCAGGACCTGGAACACCCCAATGTGATTTACCTAATCTTTCATCATATGTTGCATACTCCACAACCTTATCATAATCTAAATCTATATTGTCACATATGTATTTCATCTCATTGGCAAACGATACTTTAGTTGCTAAGAAACAATTGGTAAAATACTTTACCATTTCTGCGTGTTTTGCGCCCGTCTTTACGATTGTTGCGTGTGGAAATACTTTAGAATATATCTGTCTTAGTTTTGTAGTTCCTCTACGAACACCACCCAATATAATTCTGTTTTGGTTCTTGAAGTCTTCAATGAAGTTTGCTTCGGTTAAGAACTCTGGATTAAATATAACATCAATGTTTTTGTACTTTCTATGTAATCTATCAGTTGTGCCTGGTGGAATCGTAGACTTAATCACTACAACTTCCCCATTACCACATTCATTTATTTCACTAATGACATCCTCTACGATATCAGTATGACAAGTTCCATCTTTCTTCATTGGTGTTGGAACACATACAAATATAACATCTGAGTTCTTTACTACATCAGATAATTTACTATGCGTTGACTTAGCTAAGTCATACTTGTCGTATGTTGATACTTCATAATGTGGTTCAAAACCAATTCTGATAGCACTACCTACGTATCCTTGTCCTATAATTCCTATTTTGCCCATTTGCCTCTTGCTACGACTTGTGCCATAACCCCATAATTTGATACATCTGAAAAACTATCAACCACGCCCTCTTTTTCAACTGCGTGGTTATCATCTCTCATCAGTAATGTTTTTAATCTTTCTATCTTATCGTTCATACGAAACCAAACACCTAACAATGATAACTTAATATCTTCTTTTGTTTTTAATATTGTTCCCACTGCTATATTTTGTGGGCCATAATCAAACTGCTTTCTACAAAACAATTCATATTGTTCTCGTTGTATGTTTTTAAATTCTTGTGTCATTTCAGGATATGTGTTCTCCATATATCCAACTACATCTGTCGGGTCATATTCTTGACCGACATCATCAATAACTTTTGTTGGTGCGTCTTTAATCGCCATTACTTACTCCATATTTTTTTTAGTTGTTTCTCATCTACACCATACTTTGATACAATAGAATATACAACATCTTTACCCATAATGTCAAGTGTTTTCTCAATATTTTGTGAACTTTCTTCAAAGTGCTCACATAATATATCCATAGCCCACTTTTCAATCTTAGATTTCTTCTTAGATTTAACATATGGTAAGTATGTATTTCCTCTTGGTAGTAGATTTGTATAGAATTGATAAACCGACTTTGGTTTCAATTCCCAATATTGTTGTATTTCATTTACAACTTCTATCCACTCAGCTTTCATTGATAAAAATCTATGCACCATATAATTAGACCAGGTCTTTTTATCTGCGTCTGTAATGTTGTCCCAATACAATTGGTTCTGAACATTTGTAACTTGTTTTATGTGGTCAAATAGTGTTTTTGTTTTCATAGTGAATAACCTTAGATATAAATAAATAGTTTGTGTGAACCTGAAAATGTAAATTATTTAAAACAATCACCATTCATCCAAGTTATTAGTGAGTGTCTCGTTCCCTTTGTGATTGGTGTAACTCTATGTGATAGAAATGCTGGAAAGATAGTTATACTACCTCTCGTTTTCTTTGCTGTATAATTATTTTTACCTGTTTCATCTGTGATACCGAACTCTAAATCTCCACCTTCATAGTTTGTTTCATCTGACAACTGAACAATGGCAGTTAGTTTTCTTGTGGAAGTTTCTTTTGCTCCACAATCAGTATGCCATTTGTATTTACCACCAACACCATACTTTAATATCTTTACTGATTCTAATTCTTGTATATTGTATTTAAATATAGAGTGATTTGCTAATTCAAATACCATTTTTAATTTATTGTTTAGTTTTTCGTCATTGATTTTGACTTCTTGGTTATCACGAACCTCTTTGTTCGTAATGTTATCGTCATATTTACCAGCAAGTTCTGATATCGTTGGTTCATTTCTCTCAAGATACCTCATTAGTTTTACACATTGACTTTCTGATAAGAAGTTTTCTTTGTGTACTACAAATTCAAATGTATCATTAGTAATCATAGGTATAAAACTCCTTGTTTAATTTATATTCTTCAAGTAACTCATTTATATTTTCAATTTGAGTGTATTCTATATTAACTTTTTTACCAACTAAAATATTTTTTACCTTTTCATAAGTTAGAATACTTCTTCTATCAACTAATTTTGTAAGTTTATTGTTTATTTCTCTCAATTCTACGACGCTGTCTTTTAATTTATCTAAACTTAATGCCTTTACTGATATATCGGTTGCTTCGTGGAATATATCAGTTTCATTTGCTATGTGTAATGATATAACTTGTTCAAACAAATTATTTCTAACTAATAAAAAAACTTTATCGTGATAGTCAATTAAATCTTTGACAAACATATCATTATTTTTATAGACAATCTTTGTTCCCATAAAATCACTTAACTGATAACTCTTATCCATAAACTCTCTGAATCCAATATTATCTATTTGTGATTTGAAATCATTAAAAATTGGATGTTCCCAAAACTTTCCATTATAAATTAACTCTAATGTTTTCATAAAGTTTGTAGAACCACACCTTTCGGTTGATACTACCAAAGTTTTATACAAAGGTATCTCCTACTCCCCAAGCAACACAAGAGTATCTTGCCCCCTTAGTTACTGGCATTACCTCGTGTCCTGCAACTGCTGGATGTATAACTAATTTACCTGTCTTTGGTTTTATTATATGGTTGTCAAAAAATTTAAATTCTCCACCCTCATAATCATCATTTAAAAATATAATACAAGTTAATTTAGTAGTGCTATGGTCATCCATCCAATGAAAGTCTGCGTGTGGTAAATAGTGGTCACCTACATCATATCTATGTGCTTGGACTCTATTTCTATAAATTCCCTGTATATCATAATTCCAATATCGTATGTTTGAAAGTTTCAATACCATCCAGAATTTATCTAATAATTTTGAATCATCTGTCTTTTTAATATTAATTACACAAGCGCTCTGATGTTCCTCATCATCTCGTGTGTCTTTATAATAGCCATTCTGCCTTGTAGATTGTGTATCAATAACCTTCTTCAAATCATCACATTCCTCTTGTGAGAAAAAGTTTTCTCTTTCAACAAACCACCTAAATTTTGGGTTTGCTTTAAGTGTTGACATATCAATTGGATTATACATTATCTAAAGTGGTCTCCTACAAATAACTCTTGGATTACATATCGTTTACCCTTTGTTACTGGCACTACATTATGACATAGGAATGCCGGAAATAATGTTAATGAACCTTTTAACTTGTTCATTGTATACCACTCTTTTGTATCTTTATCTTGAATACCGAACTGAACATCTCCACCCTCGTATTCACTTGGGTCTGTCAATTGAATAATTCCTACAATTTTTCTGTTGGAACAACTACCTGCATTAAAGTCTGTGTGCCATCCATAGAATCCACCATCTTGGTATTCTATTAGTTTTAATTCATCATCACAACCATCAACATCAAAATGAAAAACACTATCATTAACTATGTTTACCATTTGAAACATCTTGTCTTGTAACCATTTCCAATCTTTGTTGGTCTTATCTGGTCTGAATTCATTATCAGGTTGGTCAAACAAATACCACTCATTAGTTTTTCTAATTTCTGGTAAAATTGCTGTTCCTTTTTTATCTCCTACACAACCAATTACATCTTGTTCAGATTCCATTATGTCTCTCTTTAATTCATCACATTTTTCTTCTGAAAGAAAATTTGGTATTTGAATTGAAAATTTTAAATCATTATTGTACCTCATTTAAAAGGTTCTCCTATATATGTTTCTCTCATTATGTATCGTTCTCCACTCATCAATTCTGTTACCATATGATTTGCGAAGGATGGGAATATAAATAAATATCCCTTTTTGTATGGTGCTTTGAAAAAGTTTCCTTCATCATCTTGAAATGCAAAATGTAAATCTCCACCATCAAAGTCTTTTGAGTCTGATAATTGTATCAAACAAGTTAATTTATTTAGTGATAAAAATCCTTTATCTGTTCCTGAATGCCAATTAAATTGATTTCCAATATTATATTTTAATATTCTGGAATCACCCGATTGTTCTTCAATGTCAAAGTTCCATATTCTTTTATTACTAATTCTTACAATGGTATCTAATTTCTTTAATACCCAATCATAGCTTTTTTTTATTTTATTATTTTTATTTTTTTGTAGGAATAGTGTATCGGTTTCTCTATACTTTTTATACTGATGTTCATCTTCATTATTTGGATTAATAACACTAGCTTTTATCCAACCGTGTTCATCTTTTATATCTTGTAATAAATCATCACATTGACTTTCACTTAAAAGAGGTAAGTGAACAAACCATTGAAAGTTATTATTTTCTTTCAGACTCATCAGAAACTAAAACCTTATTTGCGAAATAATTTTTACCATTATCCGTTTTGTTTATATTGTATGTAATTTTTTCTACATTATCCACTTTAATCTGAGTCACTTTTATTTTATTCATATCATCATTTAAAACTACATCATCTATTTCTAGTGGGGCTTTGTATCCTACTTGGTCTACATAAAAGGGATGATTATCTGTTGCTTCAATTATCGTATTATTATCGAATTTATATTTAACAATATTATCGTGTAATACTGCAACAGTTTCCATCACTTTTGAATTTTGTAATTTGCCAGTTTCTTCGTTGTATGTTTTGATTTTCACACCTGGTGTTATATTCTTAATCTTCTCGTAGGTTCCGTCAAACAATGTAATCATTGTATCACCTGTAAAACAAAATTTTGGTGGAATGTTATGAACTAATATATCCGATGTAAAGTATGTATCGATATCCTCAACATCTAATGAATAGAAAGTCTCATTTTGCGCAACCTCAGATATTGAAGTTACCTCAACTTCTTCTGCACTTGTATTTAAAAAGTAATCTCCAACCTCAATATCCATCGGTGAACCCCAACTCCAAGTATCACCTTGTTTTATAAAGTGTCTTGCACCTTTCATCATAGCTTGTTTCATTACTGGTAGTTTTATAGAACCATTAACTAAATTATATCCATAAAAATCTTGATTCATTGTTCTTTTAACAACTGAACCAGATACTATCGAACCACTTAAATCGGTTGTACTATAACTCAACCAATCATCAAGGTAAAATTCATCTGGCATTCCTGCTGGTAAGTAAGATTTAACCACATCTCCGACTTCTACATCTTGAATTTGTTTTGTTGAGTCATCATACATCTTAACTAAACTTCCACTTGCAGTTGAAAATAGTAAAGGACTTTGCATATGATATCTGTCACCACTTAATACAAATTTTGGTGCATTTAATGTTTGTAAATGATTTTTATCTTCTACTAAAATTTGCTTATCTGGTGTTTGAAAATATAACATTTTAGTCTTCATTAGATAACCAATATTATTCACGGTACTACCACTTGGAACAATATAAGTTTCAATCAATGTTGAACCACTATCTACTGAATTTTGATAAGTCGGGTTGTCTGAAATGTATTTGTGGAATAATATAGTATTATCTTGAATGGTTCCATCTTTGCTCGGGTCTTTAACTACAAAATCAGGATGGTATGCGTTATTATCTGAAAAAGAACCTGTATTAAATACTGGAACTAAACTTGCACTCTCTGGTGATGAACTCAATATAGTTCTAAATGAATTTTTATTAAATGAACCACTAACTATGTTTAATAATGTATCATCACTAAACCAAGGTGTTTGCATCCAGAGATGAAAGCTACCTGTGTGGTCATTTTCTCCTCGTTCTGAGAAATAAGGTATTGAAGTATTCTCTCTATATTCAAAACTTGCACTAATATTGTGTCTTGCAAAACTTGAACTAATCAATGGTTGTTGCATTGATGATGGGTTTTGTTTTTCACTATCATTTTGTCCATAAACATATACTTTTGTACAACCCTTTTCATTTACATAATCTGATATTTTATTAAATGATGCCGTTTGTTCATTATATGAACCATAAACACCACATGCGGTGTTCATTTCGTTAAAGTATACATCATCAGAACCACTTTCTAAGATATAATCCACACCAACCATAATACCAGTATTGGTATTTGCTGGCCATCCACCACCACTTCCCGTGATGTAATTTAAATAATTTTCTATTTTTGTTTGTACTGACATAATTTTTTCCTATATATAAATATCAAATTTCTGTTAATTCCGTAAAAATATCTTCTTTCATAACTGATAGAGCTGGCTTATTCCAATCTTCTAACATAATTGAAGCACTTTCATATCCCTTTTTAATAACTTCGTTACATCTCAACCACACTAAATCACTACCCAATCCTTTATTTCTGTGTTCTGGCATTACATAACGATTACATAAGTATGGATATTTTTTATTCCAATCAATAAAACACCAACCACCCTCAACTAAGTAAAATGACCATCCGTTTTGTAATCTATCTCGTAAATCATAGAGTGTCCACTCTTTCCAATCTTTTCCAAATGAATCTTTAAAGTTATCCAACTCTTTTGATATCATCTCTATTTGTTCCCAACTAATATCATTGTAGTTTGTGAACTCTTGATACTTTTGAACTTCTCGTGGTTCGTAATTACTTAAATCTATCTTGTAATACATTTTTTAATCTTTCCGCATAATATTTATGTGCTTTTGGACCTGGATGTAAATCATCACCTGTTTTATCTTCAACCTTATCCCAAATGACATCAAACATATCTTGTGGTAAATCTCCATCCCAAGTTCCCCATATAATTTTATCACGACCTACAAAAGTATTTAGTAATTCATAGTTATGTAGAA
>Ga0209832_1000382_pt1 | contig 28220 bp, 18 predicted proteins | sample COGITO_mtgs_1104_2_FD_185516 | JGI IMG/M metagenome (GOLD analysis project Ga0209832, IMG submission 185516) | Pelagic marine microbial communities from North Sea - COGITO_mtgs_110407 (SPAdes) (version 2) | ecosystem: Environmental > Aquatic > Marine > Epipelagic ...
ACTGGTATTTTATCAAAGTAATGCGTTGTTAATTATATTCAGTTTGATTGCATTTTATGTGGCATATTTTTTTAAATTATATCAAATAATTAAATAATGCCTGATGCAACTATTAATACTATTAATTTTATATTTAAATTATTTTATTTTAAATTTATATTGTATATACTATATCTTATAATTACTTTAGTTATATTATTTATATTTGTTATACCAATTTTACTAATTTATCAAGAATCCGGAGCTACTTTATACAAAACTACAAATGATACAAATATCTTAGTTTCGCTTTTAGTTAAATATAAATTAATTATGTATAATTGGTGTAATTTAGATAGTTTTAAAGAAGGTTTATCAAGCTGTATTACTTATAAATTTTATACACCAGTTATATTAATATATTATGCATCTATGTTAATTTATTTAACAATATTAGTTGGTATATTACATTTAATTTTAATGAGTGTTATTTCTTTATTATTAGGCGTTGATCTACAAACTGTATTTAAAGATGATCAAACTTTTAAAATTCAAGGATCTATACTTTTAACTATTGTTTTAGTATTATATTTATTATGGATATCTATTTACGGTGCTTTTTATTATTTAATTTTACAACACGTTAAAAACGCTTTTAAATATAATAATAATATTAATGAGTTCTTAAATGAAACTGTTAATAATAAAAATATATTTCCTATTTCGAAAAAAACAAATAAAGAAGAACTATTTGATGATATTATTTATAGAAGATTTGAACCAATCTTAGTAATGCAAGAATATTATACTGATCTTGAAAGCTATCAATTTAAAGATTCTAATGAACGTGCTAGGTTTATAGTTTTATACGTTATCTTAGAATATATTAAGTATGTTAATAACATTGTAGATAGTGGAGATTATCGGGATAAAGTTAAACATTATTTGTTAAATCCACTTGATAATAAAGATCTTTTAGTGGCTTTTACTCTTGAAAACTATCCTATGAAAGATTTTGTTGTTTCTAAAATTAACCCTAAATCTTTTGAATATTTAGTGGATAATATATTTAAAGTTGAAATGACAACTAAAGAAAAATTAGAAATTAAAAAAGAATATAACAGAGTATTAAACGAAAATCTTTTAGATAACTTAAAGAAAACTACTGAAAATATTAACAGAATACAACCATATATTTATTCCGTTGTTGTTGTCGTTATTGCTATGATTATTATTTATTTAACTGTAATTGCTGTTAAAAACCCTGAAATTATGGCAAGTGGGCTTTCAGCTTTTAAAAAAATGGCGGATACACTTAATGATGCAACGAAGAAAGCTCCACAATAGTTTAAACCATTGATATATTTTATATAATTATTGTAATTAAAAATGGATACAGGAATACAAGATACAGTTAATATAATATTTATTATAGTAATTGTAGTATGTATTATAGCAATGCTTATATTTTTATATAATAAAAGTGATAATCAAATAGTTTTTCATATAATCCACGCTATACCTATAATATTTGCTATTATTTTAATAGCTATTAATGAAGCTCTTAGTTCATTATCTGTATTATCAGTATTTAGTTTTGGTTTATTATTAGTAAAGTTTTTTATTAGTGTTGTTGCTGTCAGCAACTTAAATAATTATTATCCTGATGATCCGATTCAAAATTATTCTGCTAATATGAAAGATATACTTACAAATGCTTATAAGGATAATAACATATATTTAAGTGTGTTTAAAAAATATTTACCAGTTATGGTTTTGAATGGATTACTAATGATCACGTTATATGTTATATTTACAACTGATCTACGTGTAAATTTATCATTAGCTAGTAATTGTGCTAAAAGTAATTATACAGTAGAATATACTACTTTACGAAAAAAAATCAACGAGTTTGCTAAAAATAACGATAATACGCTTAAATTATATTTAATTGTAATGATTATTAGTTTTTTATGTGCATTAGGTGTAATATTTTATTTATTATATACTGATACAGTTGAAATACAATATGTTATGATTATTCCTATATTAATATTCTTAATTGTATTTGCCAGTATGGTTATTGATAGAATTGATAAAAATTATTTTGATAATCATAAAGGAAGCGCAGAAGCTACAGAACCTACATCTGTTGGTTCTATTTTAGCACCTTATGTAACATTTCCTATAATAGGTTTATTTGGTGTATCGTTATTTATGGTTGTATAATTATTTTTTAAACATTTATAGTAATAATAAAATGTTAAAAGAGTATAATTATAATTGTAATATTGGTGTTCTACATACATTTTTAGCTAATGAACTTAGAGATAGTATCATCATACCTGTTTTAACATCCAATATTGCTATTAAAAGTGGTAATAATACTTATAGTAATTTTGCTTATAGTAATTTTGAATTAAATTGTAATATTGACTCTAATTTACAAAATAATATGACAACAGAATTAAATAAAAGTAAATTAAAACATAGTATTATTAAAAATATAGCATATAGTAATGAAATTAAAACCCGTCAAGATGCTGAATATTACTTTAATACAATAAGTAAAAATACAGAAGAAGATTATAAAGAAGATAAAATACCATATTATCTTGATTTTGTCAATGAATTTAAATTATTAAATGATGTTATTGATGATAGTGCTAATAGTGATGATGCTAGAAAATCTGCCATAGAACTTAAAGATTTTATTGTAAAAGAAACTAATAATAAAGACTTACTTAAAAAAGCTACTGAAACCTATCTAGGTCCTACAATATTAGGTAAATATAATTTAATAGATATTGTAGTATGTTGTGCGATCATTATAATAGCAATATTACTATATTCGGTTAAAGCTTATGTCAATATATATATAAGTGGTATATTAGCATTAATGTCTGTATTAATGATTGTATTTATAACAATATTATTTATTTAATTAGTATTATTAAGTAAATATATAAATTGTATAAAAAATGGATGCAAAACATAATCAACTACTTGCGGACTATGAACAAAAATTTGCAGAAGATGAGATTACTACTGCCCCTAAAGCCTTTATAAAAGCCTTAACAACTAAATTAATAAAGAAAGAAATAGATGTAAAAGAATTAGTTAAAATACATCAACAATTATATTTATACTATTATAAGATAATTAAAGATACAGATTTTGAAATTTTTTTTAAAGATCCAAACAACACAGATTTTAGAGATACATTATATAAAATATATAATAATGATAATTTTAAACAAGATATAAAGTCTTTAAAGAGCCATTTAACTCACCTGTATTCGGTAGACAATACTCTTAAAATAAAAATAGATGCATTTTTAGATGATGTTACAAGATCACATAGTTATATTGCAAACATTATTAATATTTTTAAATTATACAATAACCAACGTATAGATATTAAATTTATTAAAGCCAAAATTAATACAGAGATTAATGCAGAGATTGATACAGAGATTGATGCAGATAAAAAACAATTAAAAACAAGTTTTTTCGATAGTAGAAACACAACAAAAAAATCTTTTTTAAAAACAATTTTGAGAATAACTGGTAGAAAAGGAATAAATAATCAAAAAAAACAATTATTATATTTTTGCCAACTATTTTCAGAACTTAAAAGTAATGATTATAAAGATATAAATACTTCATTAAAAACAAATTATGATGCCTTAATTACTACATTAAAAGATCATATAAGTCATTTTTTAAAAAAAACACCAGAACCAGCTTATGCGATAATACCAACAGATAAAACAACACTTAATATTGCTTCAAAAGAGAAAATTAATCATATAGAAACATTAAATAAACTAAAAAAATATATTTTAAATGAAAGTTTAATTAATGAACTAATAAAAGAATATAATACCTATTTTAATTCTAATTACAAAAAATCTGAAGAATTAAAAGAACAAAAAGAAAACGAAGAATATAGAGAAGTAGCAAAAAGTAAGAGTGAAGAACATAAAAAAGAATTTACACACCTTATACCACTAACACCAACTGAACAAATTGGGCAATTTAGCACATCAGCATTATCAACAGTAACAAAATCATTTGAAAACATACAATCAAAACTACCAGCATATTTAAACAATATAATAATAATTATAATATTTTTAATATTTTTAAATTTATTTATAACTACTTATTTCTATTTTACAACTTCAATACAGGCAACAGCTAATAGATCTAATTGTGGTGGTGCTAGTTTATGTGAAGCAGAAACACATAGACATTTATTCTTAGAAGATAATGGTAATGATAAAGCAAGAGATATTTATATAATTATTGTAGTTATATTTTCAATTTATTTACTTTCCGAAATATTTAAAAGTTATAGTGCAAATGGTATTGATTTTACAGATACAGATATTGTTAATCAACACAAAATAAAAAATGCTGTAATTTTAGTAAGTTTTTTTGGAAGTATGCTATTAGCACAATTCGCAAGATATTATTTTCAGAAATACTATGCTGAGAACAGTTTTGACAAAATGACACGGAAACCAGAAATGCAAGTGTTTATGTATGGATATAGTGCATGTAGTGGTCTAGCTCTTATTGCATGTTTTTTTATAAATGCCCCATCAAGCCCATTTATAAAATATATTATGGGATTTATAGTAGCTATAGCATTAATATATGATATTTATAAATTAATAGTTCCTCAATCTACACCCAACGATACTTTTAAATCTGCAAATTTTAATTCAAAGTTTAAACCTAAAACAGCTATAGATATATTATCAATAACATTTTATTGCATATGTATAGGGATATTATTATTAAATATTACTACTGGAGACATCACTATATTAATAGTAGCTTTATCGTTATTAGCAGTATTATTAGCTACATTATTTATATTTATATTAAATTCAAGTGTAGATTGGAGTCGCTATGCTAATAAGGATGACTATAATAGGTATTTTGAAATTTTTCATCGTTCTATTTTCTTAATTTCAGGTATTTTTCCAGGATTATTAGCTTTATTGTTTAATTCTAAACAAAATATTATAAAATTAATAGTATTTTATTACGCTATTTTATTTATTATATATCTATTTTACGTTTATTTTATAAATCATAATAATGAATCTGGTATTTTATCTTTAGCATATTTTCAATTGTATAATTACGTTAATATAAATAAAAATGAAAATACAAAAGGTTCAGACAATACAGTATATAAATTTACTACAGAAGGCGGAACAGAAGGCGAAACAAAAAATTATTATAAACAATTTAATCAAATAAATGTATATTTTGTAGTAGTATTATTAATAATTTTAATTGTTATTGGTGGATTAAATACAGATCCTAATTTAGATGGTATAATATACGGAATTATAGTATTTATACTAGCATCTTATATTACAGGTATTGTATATCTATTGTATAATACAATATTTCCTATACAACAAGCATCTTTTAAATATAAGAAAAATCTTGTAGATATTAATAATGAAATATCGCAACATATTAAAGTAGAAGTAGAAGAACATACTATTGATAAAAATAAAATAAGAGTTTTTAAAATTGCTAAGGATGATGATGAACTTAAAGATATACACAAAAGAATTAATAGTGAAAGAAACGATGGAACAACCGATAAAGAAATGCATATGAAAAACATAAGAGATATATTTAGCGAAATATCACCTAAAGGTAGTAGCTATGAGGACTATAGATCACAATCAACTGACCAAATGCAATATGAAGAATATATATATTTATTATTTAATAATGATAATAATTCTAATGCTATTAATCAGTATAATTATGATTATTATTCAAATTTATTAGTTGCAACAAACAAAGATGATTCTTTTTACGAAGTCCCTTCATTAATAGCACCCACCAATAAAGACTTATATAATCAAATAATTTTAAATGTTCCTAATACACTTAGAGATATTGACTATGATATTGATATTAAATATAAAAACGAAGAAACAGCTTATTTAAGTAATTTGAAATTAAATATTCCAAAAACAAATATTATTGAATATGTAATTAAAAAGAATTATAAATATGTTACTGGTGAAGAAGGTGAAATACAGAAATATAATGTATTATCCGATACAGAACTTAGTTGTTTATATTATAGTAGTAATGTTGCAAGAACTGAAACTTCAACTTTTAATAATAGTAATTTAGAAGAATCAATAAAAGAATCAATTAAAAATTATGATAAGACAAAATTTAAAATTACAAATATAGCTACTGATACTGACGTAAAAACTACTAATTATTTTCCAATATATAAATTAAATCAAGATATTTTTGATGATTTTAAAAATGATTATAATAGTGACGGTGATCCATTTACATTTCAGTTAGGAGATGATTATTATAGCAATATGCTTTCAAAAGATGTTAAAAATGAAAAGAAACTACCCCCTGCATTCTACACAATTGGATATGATTATGAAAATTATACTTATACCGATGGGAAACACCAACAAATGAATAAAGACACTGCATATTCAATACCAGCTAGATATTATGCTTGTTCATATTTAAATTATTTTCCAAATGAAGATGGTTCAATGAGTAAAGTTAAGTTTGCGAAGAATATAAAAGAAGATAATTATAATCCTTTAAATACTAAAAACACTATTATAGATAGAATAGCAAAAAGATATGATGAAAATGCTAAAGAAACTAAAATACAATTAGCACCTGAAAAGTTCCAATTTTTATTAGTATTTTTAGTAATTTTAGCAATTATACTTTTAATGTTTTTATTTAATATAATTAAGAAATATTTTACGGGTGATGTATATACACCTCAAATGTATGTTTTAGGAATATTAGGAGTATTCTTAACAATATTTATATTTGGTGAAGTTATATTCGCAAGAATAAAATAAAAAGTTATATTCTCCAGAATAAAATAAATGGATGGTGGTTCTTTAAACTTAAGAAATGATGAAGTATTTGATAAACTAGATAGTGCCCCTAGAAAAGATGTTAATAAATTAATTCAATTACAAAAAGAAACAAATGCTAATAATATAGCTAAGCAACGACGAGATAGTTTAAATGCTATTGAAGAAAGTTTGTTTAAATTAGATATTTTTGAAGAAGATGCAAGTAAAACATTTAATGATGGAGCAGCAAAGGATGAACATAAAGAAACAAAAGAACGCGAAATATTTGAAAGTATTGTTAATAATTTAAGCGCAGATAATGATAGTTTTTTAAAAAAAATCGAAACCTTATATAATATTTTATTTAAATCTTATAAAAGCGAATTAATTATTAGAAAAAAACTAGGTAGTTATCATGGATCAATTAACGATGCAGATGAATATGTAAAAAATCGTATATTAGGAAGAATAATATTTAACATTGAATATTTTAGAAACTTTACTAAAGAATATGAAAAATATGATTTTGAAGATGTAATAAACCAAATTAAAAGAATACCTGAATCATCTATGTCGAAAGAAGATAACAGCATTCATATAGACGTTTGTAATATATTAAATACTACTATTACTAGTGCAGCAGTTGATAGTATTATTAATAACCTAAAGATTAGTATACAATACGGTGGTGTTCAACAACAATTGAAATCATCGGTTATAAAAGCTTCTTTGAATAAGCAAAATTCTAATGGTATAAATTCTCCACAATCGATTATAAAAGCTTCTACGCCAACTGCTAATATTATAGCTTCTACGCCAACTGCTAATGGTATAAATTCTCCACAATCGATTATAAAAGCTTCTACGCCAACTGCTAATATTATAGCTTCTACGCCAACTGCTAATGGTATAGGTTCTCCACAATCGATTATAAAAGCTTCTACGCCAACTGCTAATATTATAGCTTCTACACCAACTGCTAATGGTATAGGTTCTCCACAATCGGTTATAAAAGCTTCTACACCAACTGCTAATATTATAGCTTCTACACCAACTGCTAATGGTATAGGTTCTCCACAATCGGTTATAAAAGCTTCTACACCAACTGCTAATGTTATAGCTTCTCAACAACCGGTTACAAACACTTCTTCTTCTTCTTTACAACCTGACCCCCCGTTAAATAATTGGAATGTTCTAAGTGATAAAGTTAATAAGATAGCTGCTACACTTTTTGAAAAAAATGCTTACATACTAAATAGTTTTACCAAATTACGCAACGGTAATTTTAATACTATAGAACAAGGTGTAAAATTGATAATGCATATATTACTTGTAGTCGGATCAACTAAAAGTAAACCCGGATTAGAAGGGGGAGCTCCAACAAAAACTACAGAATCTAATTTATTAGAATATGTTAAAAGAGCTGGTGAAAATGCAATATTAGTATTAACAAAAGATATAACAATATCAAAGACGGATGCTGAACACGAAATTACGAATTTAATACTAATACAGACATTTTTATCTAAGAACCTAGATAATAAAGTTAATTTTTATGTATTAGAAGTTTTTTATGGTATTATATACGGAACATTATTAAGTTATGATCTTAGATTAAAGGAAGAAAACAAATATATTGTAGAACGTGTTGAAAATATTAACCAGGTATATAGTATAATTAATGATATTATATACGATCAAACTTATAGAACTTTAAAGCAATTATATAATAAAAAATACCCGGGATATCGTAATATATTTAGAATTGATTCTTTATATAATGATGTATTCACAAGATCCGAAATTAATATTCCTAAAAAAAGTGTTTTTATTGAAGAGAAAGAATATAGGTTAAGAGATTTAGTAATATTAAAAATTAATAATGGTGCTGTTAATATTAAAGACTTTCAAAGGCTTTTAAAAAATATGTATAACAAAAATGACTATCAAGTATTGTATGAATACTTACATGAATTAACTAATATTTATAATTTATATAGTGACATAGTTGTATTAACGGTTGCTAATTATAATACTGGTGTAAAAAAAGAGAATTTAAAAGGTAAAATAGAAAAATTACAAGAAATTAATACAGATAAATTACAAGAAATGTTGGGCGCAACAGGCAATGTCAACCTATCTACAGTAAGGAAGACACTAGATAGCTTATTAAACGACGATGCCACACAAGACAACCTATCTACATTAGAGAGTACATTAACTGACTTAAAAGCAAAAACAACAGAAAGACTAAATAAGCCTACCCCAAGTGAATCTAGTGATGGTCCTGGTGCTGGTGCTGGTGCTGGTAGTAACGATAATGATCTAGTTAAAGTAATAACTTCAATACTAGATCTAGATTCAGTAGATACTACATCAACACCTGCCAAAAACGAAACCGATAAATTTTCAGGATTGTTTAACGCATATATAAACAAAACTAAAAAAATGGGAGGAACAAATATAACACCTATACCAATACACGTACCAGTTTCACATGGTATAGATGCAGATGCAGATGCAGATATAAAAAAAAATGAAAGTGTGTGTCATAGTTCAATAGAAGCTATGTCTACAATAAATTTAAAAGTTGGTGGAGATTATGAACAAATTAAAATAAAAAAAGAAGAACTAAAAGCAAAACTAGAAAATCCAACAGTTGATGATGATATAACAGAATCGGTAACAGATAATGCTAAAAGAAAATTAAATAAAGTGAAAAATAATATAAAACAATTTTTTAATACTACAGAAAACGTAGAAGCAGACATTCCAAAAGTTTTAGATGAAGAATACTTAAATGAGTTAAAAACGTTTAATATTAATGATGTTAAAACACAGTCTTATAAAGAATTACGTAAAAACTTATATCGTATTAAAAACAATGAATATTTTGAAGATATTAAAATAACAAATGAAGATATTTATACATTTATAGCAACAACTTATGTTTTACGTGTAATTTCGCTATATATAACGATGTGGTTTATTCAAATAGAAATAGTTAAAGATGTGGAAAGTGTTATAGTAGCATATATTCTAACATACATTTTATTATTTATTCTAATATATACTTTTGTTAATCTAAGTGATAATCAATTAGATACTAGTAAAAGTTTTTTATATTATTTTTATAGTAGAGTTAATTTTAGTTATACGAGATTTATAGTGCATTTAGGATTATTATTATTATTAATAATAATCCCATTTGTTATTCGCACAATTGATAAAGAATCAGCTTCTTATAAACATATTTCAGATACTGAAAAGAGATATCTATACACTTTCATAACAAATATGTCAACAATTGTTTGGGTTATATTATCAATAATCGCATTCTTTTTCAAATGATTTTTTCTGTTAAATCTATAAATGTTGAACCGTAATAAAATATTTAAAACTGTAAGAGATACTACAAATTCCTTAAATGTTTCAACAGGTAAAAAAATGGATAATTTTTATACAGAACTAATGACTTATGAAGATATGGTTCAAAAAAGATATGATAAAATAAAAGATATATTAAATTCCATAAGATATCATCATAATAAAATACAAAATTTAGATAGAAATTATACAAATGCTATATTTGGTGGTGGAAAAACGGATTTAGCAAAATTAATGAAAGATATTGATAGTGCTATTGATAGTATTGATATTTTATTTGATAAAAATGGAATTCTTAATACGTTTGGTACACGTACACTAATTGATAAAAAAATCACCGAGCTTTCAACAGAAATTGCTGATTTGACCGATAATAGTAAAATACAAAAAAAACAGGTTACTGAAAATAATAAAGTATTTTTTCAAACAGCAAATGATGAACTGACTGAAATTAAAAAAGAATTTGATGAAAATAAAAGATATATTAATAGTTTGATTGAAACAATAAAAAAAATTGAAGATCCTGTAAATCAATATATATTAGATAAAAAATTATCAAAAGATTTTCGTCAAGGTATTAAAGAAGGTATTCGTTCGTTAAGTAAATTAATAGATGATGCTAGTAAAGATGATCTTCAAAAATTTAATACATACAAAAATAATATTACTAGCGGTTTAGCTTATGCTAAAGCAGAAGAAGACCTTGCAAAAAAGCTTGAAAAAGATCCTAATGCTTCTGACGATTTAAAAATATTACAACAATTTAAAAAAGATAAAAATAGCTTACAATTTATTTTTAATAGTGGAACAACAGGGTATTTAAAAGGAAGTGGATCAAATCAAATTCAATTTGATTATAGTTATGATCATAGCAAAAAACATAAATATCATAAATTAAATTTTAAAAGTACTGATTATATAAAAATTATATTTGTTAGAATACAAGCTAGTAAAAATAATTATAGTCCTAGTAGAGAGTATTTTTTAGAATTAAATACAATAAATACAATAAATGACCAAAAAGAATTACGCAGTAATGTGTCCAGTATATATACTAAATTACAAGGCTATGCTAAAAAGGCTAAAGATGCTAAAGAGGATAAAAAAGATAGAAAGGAAGACGAAGACTCTGCGTTTAATCCAATGCAAATATTAAAATATTTAGCAGATAATAAAATTTTTTCTGAAGATTTATTAAATCATTTAGAATCATCACTAGAAAGTAAAACAATAAAAGATGCCATCATAGATGGCAAAGAAACGATAACACAAGAAATCACCGCAAGTATAAAAAACGATCTTGCAATATTTGAAAAAAAAATAGAAGGAGGAGTAAACGGAAAAGAAGAACAAGCAAAAAAAGCAGAAAAAGAAAGCCTAACAAAAAACGTAAATAAAACTAATGAAATATTAAAAAAAATAAGAAAGCAAATTGAAGAAGATTATGATAAAGAACATAGTTCAACTAATAAACCCCAAGATCCTAAACCAAACCAAAATGATCTTGTAAAATCAGCTAAAACAATGTTTGGTGCTGATACACAACAAGAAGACGAAGATAATAAAATAACAAATAGTATAATTTCAAGTATAATTGAAAATTATGAAAAAGAAAGATCTTCTGTTAATACAATTGAAGACAAAATAAAGTTAGATACGAAGTTCGTAGATATATTAGATAATTTAGGTTTAAACTTATCCGATATTTTTAAAATTAACTTTGAAGATAAACTTGCATTTATCTTTTTTATTTTAATTTTACATATTGTTGTATATTCCATAGTAGAAAGTTTAATAATGAATGATTATTTAACAGATATAGTATATATTATGGCAGTCTATGTTGGTGTATATTTCTTAATAATGTTTATTTTAATATTGATCCTAAACAAATATGTAAATTATAGAATGAAAAGTGCTTTAAATTATTTGAATACTGATTTTAATATGCAATTAATAACAATGCATTTATTTATAGTATTTATGTTTTATATAATAGTATTAATTTTATCACAACATATTGATATATTTGTAGCCAAAGAAGAAGACGATAAATTGCAAATACTTTATAGAATTGAAGTAATTTCAAGTATAATATTTATATTTTCAGGAGTATTCGTTATGCTTTTATAACCTTACATAAAATGTAAATTATATTTGTAGTTAAAACTACAATAGAATTACTAATATTAATATTAATGTTAGGATCTTCAGCTAAATATATATCATTATCAACATAATAAAAATTATATATTTTATTATTTGAATAGATCTTAATATCACTTTGTTCTTTATTATCATTATTTAAAATTATAATTTTATAATGATTTTCATCTATTTTACGATAACTATAAATACTATAATTTTTAGTATTTTGTATATTCTCTAATTTAATATTAACGCTATTATCAACTGGTATATTTTCAACATCATTAATAGTATGATAAATAATATCATTATCGTTTTTTTTATAAAAATGAAAAAGATTATCATTAATCCACAAAGGGATTATAGGATTATTATTTTTAATAAATATCTTATATGGTAATAATCTAGAAACATTATTAAAAGTATATTGAAAATCCGTTTTAGTAGATTGAATTAATAATGTTTTATAATGATATGTAGGTTGTGTATAAGTATCTTCAAAATCATAGGGTATTGCTACAACAGGCGTATTTCTTTCAGTTTCTAATGTTTCTAAAACAGATTCTAAATTATTATCTTTATTAACTAATTCTAATACGGTTGTTAGTATAAGTTTTTTATTTTCTTTATTAAGTGCGTTTAGATTACTAAGGTTTAAAGAATTAGAAGCAGTTCTAATATATTTATTAACATCATCAGTATGTAATTCAATACCAAGTTTATCTTTAATGTATTTTTTACAAGGTTCTATAAGATTATTCATTATCTAAATATAATGTATTTAATATTTTTATTAAAATTAACGCACTATGATAATGATAATGTTATAATACCTACAATAATACTAAAGATCCCGAATATTTTATAAATATTAATATTAATTTTGTAAAAGTAAGCGAAAGCAATAGTAAGTATTGATATTTCTAAAGCAACAAATGCTCTAACATAACTAGGATTTTCAGCATAATTGACAGCATTTAGTAGTAATGTATAACTAGCAAAGTTCATAATAGCTAATAAAATTATACCGTATATATTGTTAGGTTTAAGAACTGAAATATTAGTAAAATAATGCATATAAATCAAAGATATTAAAGCAATTATTCCTGAAAATAAAAATAAATATCCAGCAACAACAAAGCAATTATTACTATTAGTTAAATTTTTCATAATAAAAAAACCAAAAACATTTATGAATGTTACACATAATATAAATTTAACCCATAATGTCATTTATTATATTTTAACAAAGTAAAAATGAGTTTTTGTAGTCCTTTAGCAAAAGATCAAAAACAATGTTTTGATATGAAAGATTTATCAATTTTTATAGAAATTTATAATAAATATTTTAAAATTAAAATTAAAAAACCAACATATAGAGCAATTAATGATAAACTAAAAAATACGGTAGGAGATAAAAAACATTATCTTTGGTTTGATTACTTGTGTCAATATTCTACTTTTGATGAATGCTTTAAATTAAATAATATATCAGATTCTCGATTATTACCTAAGAAACCCGCAGAATGGTATAAAAATAAAACAGCTTGGTTATCTAATTTCGATATAGAAGATGTTTTAACTCATTATCATAAATGTAAAAAATATAATTACGAATTTATAGGTGTATTTACAGTTGATTTTGCAGTTAAAGAAACGAATGGTAAATGTAAATATTATGATAATAAATGCACACCAAATATTCGTGATAATATTAAAAATAATAAAAAATATTTAGGTATAGTTACTAATTTAGATACTTTCGATCAAGGTGGTAGTCATTGGACAAGTATTTTTATTGTAATAGATCCTACATTACCATCATATGGAATATATTATTATGATAGTGGTGGAAATGGAATACCTAAATTAATAATGTTATACATAAATGAAGTTAAAAAACAATTAAAAGAATTATATCCAACAAAACAATGTAAAATAAGAGTAAATAAAAAGCAATTTCAAAAAACTTCAACAGAATGTGGAATGTTTGCTATAACATATCAAATAAGATGGTTATCTAAATTGTTTAAAAATAAAAATACTAAAGAACAAGATGTTCTTGATAATACAATAATGACTGATAAAATAATGATTGAAAATAGAGATAAAATATTTTCACCACGATTGCTGTAATAATAGAACGTTATATAACAATCTTAAAATTGAATATGGAAAAATGATATATAAAAAAAGAAATATAATAGAAATAAATGCGTGTTTTAGATAAGTTTAATAAATTCATAGATAAATATGCAATAAAACAAAAAGGACAATCTTACACGCATATTAGTATTGGTAATCCTAAAGTTTCTTATAATATTCCTGATGACAAATATAAAAAGTTTATAAGTCTTTATAGTCAGGTAGTTGCTAAAGAGATACCATTACACTTTGTAGAAAAACCATTAAATCCTAGTTTATTACGAGTAGATCTAGATTTTAGATTTACTCCTATTTTTGATCCAAAATATTGTTTTTTCATATTTTCAGATTATTTACGATTTAATAGATGTAAATGATGGTATTCATTGCACTGTAATGTTGAAAGAAGCACCTATGCATATTAAAGATGATACTAAAGATTTTGTAAAAGATGGCATTCATCTAATTTTTAATGATTTTATAATAGATCATAAAATCCAACATTTTATAAGAACTAAAATATTAGAAAAAGCTAACCTAATTTTTTCAGGTATTTTTGCTAATAATGATTATGATGATATTGTTGATAAAACTATAATAGATTCAAACTGTTGGCAAATGTTTAAGAGTTCTAAATTAAATCAAAAACCATATGATATTCATTATATTTATTCATATGAACATACAGATTTAATTGAAATAGAATATTCTACTACAGATAATGAAGATGATGATGATAATGAAAGCACCACAGATGAATTAGATCAAGTAAAAGCAAATGTTAAGTTATTTTCTATGCGTCAAATTGAATATGTTGAAAGACCAATTAAAGAAGCGCATCAAAAAGAAATTAATGAATATATTACGCAATTATTTCCAAATAAAGAAAAAGTGCGTAAATATGTTGATAATATGTTTTTAACTGATATTCGCAATACATTAAATAATAAAGTAGATGATGAAAAAATTGAATTGGTTAAAAACATTGTAAATATTTGTTTGAATCCAAGTAGAGCTGATGATTATACATTATGGATACAACTTGGAATGGTTTTAAGAAATATTGATATGCGTTTATTAGAATTATGGGATGATTTTTCAAAAAATAGCACAAAGTATAAATCACGAGAATGTATGAAGAAATGGAATAGTATGAAAGATGATAACTTAGGCTTAGGGACTTTGATTTATTGGGCTAAACAAGATAATCCTGAAAAATATACTGAAATTATTAATAATTCTTTGTTTAAATATACTGAACAAGCTATTGAAAGTCTTACACATTATGATGTAGCATTGTTAATTTATAAAAAATTTAATGATGAATTTAAGTTTATAGCAAGAGATGTTTGGTATATGTATAGTAAAGAAGAACATCGGTATGTTACGATGATGGAAGGTATTGATCTATCTACTAAAATATCTACTGATATTGTTGAATGTATTAAATCTAGATCAAAAGAATGGACTATTCAGGCTATGAATCCTGAATTAGATCAAGATATTAGACAAAGATGGTTGAAAAAAGCTGAAAAAGCAGAAAAACTAATTAATAATTGTAGATTATCACCTTTTAAGAAGAATGTTATTAATGAATGTAAAACTTTCTTTCAAGCAAGATCTTTTGAATATGATCTAAATGAAAAAGGTAATTTAATAGGTTTTAAAAATGGTGTTTTTGATATTACAAAAGGTATTGAATTTAAGAATGATATAACTGATATTGGTTTTCGTGAAGGCAGTCCAGCTGATTGTATTCGGTTTAGCACTAATTGTAATTATAAACCTTATGATAAAAACGATCCTATTGTTGCTGAAATTAATGATTTCTTATCTAAAGTTCTACCTGATAAAAAAGTTCGGGAGTATTTAATGATACAATTTGCTTTAGCTTTAGATGGAAACTTTAGACAGGAAAGATTCTTTATTTTAGCAGGTAAGGCTGGTAGTGGTAGTAATGGTAAATCAACATTAATCAATTTAGTTGAAAAATCATTTGGCGATTATTTCTATACTATGAATGTATCGTATATTACTCAAAACCGTAGTGGGTCTAGTAATGCTACACCTGATATTTATAAATCTAAAGGCGTTCGTATGGTCGTAATGGCTGAACCAAACGAAAATGATAAATTGAATGTTGGTAAATTGAAAGAAATGACTGGTAATGATACTATGACTTGTCGTGGATTATATAAAGATCAAATGGAATTTAAACCGCAATTTTCAGTATTCTTAACTTGTAATTATGTTCCTGAAGTTAATTCTAATGATGAAGGAACTTGGCGACGTATTAGATTAATTGAATTTACTTCAAGATTCGCTGATAATCCAGATCCAAATAAACCAAATGAATATCTAATTGATCGCGATATGCCAAATAAAATTAATAAATGGAAAGAAACCTTCATTTCAATGTTATTACATATTCGTATTCATTTAGATGTAACTAATATTCACGAACCAAAAATAATTAACGATGCTACTAAAAGATTCTACGCTGAACAAGATTTGATTGCTCAATTTATTTCAGATAAAATTGAAGAAACTGATGATAATGATGATAAATTATTGATCGAACATATCTTTCCACATTATAAAAATTGGTTTAGATCAAATACTATTTCAACAAAACAACCATTATCTAGATCTCAATTACAAATACAATTAGGAAGAACTGAAATATTTACTCGTAATAAAATAGCTGAAGGTAAATGGATTAATATAAGAATTAAAGAAGTATAAAAATGATATATATCATTATTAATAAATAATGGCATCTATAATACCTTTAATGTTAAATAATCTTTCTGAAATGTTAGAAGATCGCAATGATTTTCCTATTGATACTTTAAAGAATATTACAACTGACGAATTTTATGGTAATGAACCTGTTATAGTATATTCTACAAATATTTGTGTTATTATAGCTTTAAATCAAGAATCTAAAAAAAATGTTATAGCTAAACTTAAACCTGATAAAAAAGTTAATAAAACAACAGAAGAAATTGATGTTTTTAAAGAATTTGTTTTAGAACATAATAAATATATTAATTATATTGCTGTTTTTGATGAATTAACTACTGCTGATAATAAGTTACTTGTTACTTTTGATAAAACTTTAAATAAAATTGATGGTCTATTGTCTGTATTTATGTTTTCAGATTTACATTTTAATCCTACAAGACATCATTTAGTTGATAAGCATACTAAACTTACTAAAGATGAAATTAAAGATCTTATGACACATTACAATATTAAATTTAAAACTCAATTACCTATCATATTGAAAAGTGATCCTATTTCAAAATGGTTAGGTATTCGCCCTGGTGATATTGTTAAGATTGATCGTTATAATCCTAATAGCGGTCTAACATATTATTATCGTGCGTGCGTATAAACATTATTTGTTATTTTTATTATTATGAATTACTATGATGATTTAGAAAAAGGTTATGATAAAACTATTTTAATTTCTAATTTAGTTAGGAATGCTTTAGTTGATAAACAATTATGCGAATTATCTAAAATGTTTATGCGAGATCGTATATCTATTTATATTTTACGTTTAACTGATAACAAATTTTATGTAGGTAAAACTCATAATATTTTTATTAGATATAAACAACATTTAAATGGTAATGGATCTTTTTGGACTAAAAAATATAAACCACTTTATATAGATGAATTAATTGAAGATTGCGATGATTATGATGAAGATAAAATGGTTAAAATATATATGAATAAATACGGCATAGATAATGTTAGAGGTGGAACTTATATTCAAGAAAAATTATCAAATAATGCTAAAAGGTTTATAACAAGTGAATTAAGAATGGCAAATAACCTATGTTTATGTTGTGGTGCTAATGATCATTTTGCTAAAACTTGTATTTATAAAAGTTTATATACCTATTTCATTACCAAAATTAAAAACTTATTCTTATAATAAAAATGGGGTGTGATACATTATTTGAAATTAATACACGTATATTTGACGAATTTTTTAGAAATGATAATGATTTAAGTAATTTATATGATTTTTTGGTTGTTAATAATAATGAATTTTGTATTGATAATATTACTACTGCTTTTCTTCAAAATAGCAGTTCAGGTGCACTAAATGCAAATGCTTTTTTTGAAGGTTCTCCTGCAACAGATTATAATTGTAATTTAGAATCAGGATTTGCAACTTTTAGTAATATTGTTAAAGATACCGCAAATAATGAATATAATTTAGAATTATATAGTGCAAACACTAATCATTATATACCACAATTTAGTACAACTATAATTCAATATATAACAGACGCTAAAAAACTTAAAATGAAAAAAATATTCAATATATATCAAATATATGATTATCTTGTTAATAATCCGGATACAATAGCAACAAATAATTTGTCTGGATTACCTCAGTTATATGATTATTTTGATGCCATACAAATTGATACTGCAAATACAGAATGTCCTATTTCTGGTTTAAATCATAAAAATTATATTGAAGATGAATTAAGAGGTAAATTAACACCATCAATTGTATATGTATGTAGAGGAATATATTTAGTTTTATTATATAAACATATTGCAGATGTATATTTAACTTATTATAAAATCTGTGATGATTTAACTGATCCTTCTAATAGTTGTGGCGAACTTACTAAAACTAATATTAAAACAGTTTTAAAGCAATTTAGTGCAGTAACAAACAAAATTAAAGAGTTTTCTGGTTATTACTTAAATGTAGTCTATGATAGTGGTATTCCGGCTTTAACAATATATACTGAAGGTGCAGCAGTTATAAGTTTTTTTGAATTATTAGAAACAAATAAGCATACTATTTATAATAAAACTAAACGTAAATATATTACTATTAAAAATAATATTAGTATATCAAGTGATAAAAGTAATTATCCTTTAACAGCAGCTAATATTGAAGGAACTATAGATAGTAATTTTGCCGATAATGATAAATGTGTAATTTTATCAAAAAACATTGAATATTCATCACAAGTATATAACGACTCACTAAATACTTTAAGTAAGACAAATGAAACATTTAATAAAAATAAATCAGAGTATCAAAAAAGTATTGGTAATTATAATGCTATTCAAGGTTCGTTCAATAATATTGATTATATTTATTATTTAACTATTATTATTGTGATAATATCATTAATAGCTATTGTAGCTACAAATTCAGAACAATCTAGAAAAACTAGAGTATTTATTATTTTAGTAATAGTTCTTTTAACATATGGTATGATCTTTTCCTTTATTGAAGTTGCTAAAAGATTTACTGAAAACTTTTCTACAACTACTGATATTATCAGTGAAAAAACAATAATTAATAATAATTTTGATATGTATTTAAGAATAATCTATATGGAATCGTCTAATTATGGTATGACACGTTTATATGATACATTAACAGATGCTAGTAATAAAGAAGCACAAAATGTTAGAAATAATAATAAAGTATTAGAATCTTCAACTAATCGCAATGATGCTACAACAAATGCAGAATGGCATAGATTATTCCAAAGAACTTTATTTATTCATACAACTTTCTTGTTTTTAATATTAGTTTTAACCTATTTATGGTTATCAACTATAATGCCTGATATGAATATTTATTTATTATTTATAACAATAATTGCTTCTATGATACTGATATTTTACTATTTTAGGAATCTTCATAGGGTTGTAAGAACTGAATATAAACACAGGTATTGGACAAAGATGAGTGTATAAAATTAATTTATATATTAAATATTAGAAAATACCTTACAGATTTGAGAACGGAATATTCTTATTGAAAATAAAATAGCTAATAATATTAAATTACTAGTCACAACTGATTTACAACCAGCTAAAAGTTTATAAAAGAAAATCGTGATGTTATAACTCTAGTGTTAGGTAATAATATTGAAACAACTAGTATAATATTATTTGTAATTATTTTAGCAATATATTTTTATAATATTAATTTAATAATAAGAACAAAAGCAGATAATAAATATCAGAATAATCAAATGGTTATGAAATAAATTTATAACATCATCATTATAGTTTTTTGTAAAAGAAATACTACTTGAAGGTAAATGTTTCAATTTTATTTCTATATTAGAACCGTATATTAATATTCCAGAAAAACAACAAGAACTTAGTAGTGATACTAATGGGTTAAACAAATATGTAGAACAAGATACTACAGGTAGTAGTTATATTTTTAAACTGATTTATTAAAAATATTATTTGGAACAATTACGGTAGATGAAATATTTATAGTTTATCAAGATGCTAGACAATATTGTGCAATAACGAGTAGTTTAGTAAGAAGAGTAGCTTAGCACTATTAAAATTAATATTATTTCATTATATTGTAAATCTATATTTTTTTAGTTTTATTAATATCATTTCTTGTTATTTTTTCTTTATTTTGATTCGTAATTATAGATTTACTAATATTTCTTAAACTAGAATAACTGTTTAAGATATCTGTATTATTTATAGTTTAATTTAGGGATTTTATTAGTATTATTAACCGTACTATCTAATAATTTAGTATTTAATAATGTAACTAATCCATCAAGATTATCTGGTTTTGGTGTAAGATCTGTACCTTTTTAAAAATATAATTGAAGATTGTTTCCAGTATCATCATATTTTGAACATACTTCAATAACAGAGTACTTGTAGTATAATTTAAAGTTGCTATTAATTTAGTATTTAAATTTTCATAATTTCCAAACTTTCATCAAATCCTGAAAAGCATTTAAAGTCCCTCTAACTTTTCCAGAATCTAGTTGATCCATTTATTATTTTTTAGAGTTTTTTAATTTTACTTCATAGTCATTCTATGATTCCAATATTTATTATCGTGTTTTGTTCTAGTCATTAAATTAATATTATAGAAGTAGATTGATAATATAACAATGAATAGGATTATAAATATAATACTAGTAGTTGTCAGATCTTCTAAATTTGTTTGAATTATAAAACATACAATACATATAGTAGTGAATAATATTAAAAACTTAACTAATTCTTTACTTTTAATAGCATTTATAAATTCATCGTTTAATACAACTTCTAAATTATTAACTTTTGAGTTACTAGATTTTGCAAATCCATCGTATTTATTTTTTTCTTTTTTTAAAGATTCTTTATATTCTTTATCAAAATTTGTTAATTTTAATAAATCTTTTTGTATATCAGAAGAGATTATTGCCAATGTAGTATCTTGTAATGTTTTAGCTGCAAAGTCTTCAGTAATATTAATAGTCAAATTTGTATAAATAATATAATAAAGCAATAAAAATGTTATAACCATTATAGAATATTGAGTTTTTAAAGATGCTTTATGATTATTTATATATATAATACATAAACATATTATAATTAATACTACTATAGTAACATATAAAAATATATTATTATATAAATTACTTTTTACTATATTATTTAATTCATTATTTTTTGTTTTATATTTATCAACGTTATCTTTATAAATAACATCAGAAGCTTTAATTTCTTCTTTAAACATATTTACTTGTTTTGCATCTGTATCTGTGCTAGATGACACAATACTGGTTTTTATAACATTTGGTATTTTATGTAGCTTTGTTTCTATTTTATCTAATTTTACAGCTTTATCATAATCATCTAATATTTTTTTTAATTCGGTTTTAATATTTGTTAATTGTGTATCTATCAATCCAGGTGTAAAATCAGCTGTGTCAAAATCACCTGAAAATTTATATATTTTATTTGAATCTTCAGCTAATGCTGTTGTGAAAGCTGTAGCTGTTGATAATTTTGAATGTAATTCTCGAATTTTTGTAATATGATTAGCAATATTAGCAAGTGTGGAATCTTGAAGTAATCTTGATAATATTGAATTATAAGTGAATGATCCAGAATCAAAAGAATTACTTGGATTGTAAGTTTGATTAGTATTATTGCTTTTATCAAGATATAAATAATGGTCGGTATTTTCTCCATTCTCTATATCTAAAGTTGCTTGATTTGTTAAAGCTACTGAATCTGATAAAGATGTATAATTTGCATTTCTAGCAGCTGTTCTAACATTTTCACTTGTAGAACTAGGTTTATACATAGCAATAATAGCTGCTTTTGTAGAAGAATGTAGATCAATACTAGTAAGCCCAGTAGTTACTCTATCATCGGTTGTACTACCAATAGACCATAAATATTTAGCATAATATAATGCTTTAACTGTTGGTGCACTTAAAGTAACAGTCGTTGTAAAACTACTAATAGCAGAATCCGCCGCTGCTTTTGCTGCTACATCATCTGCATATGTTGAATCAGTAAGTCCAGAAGTATCCACAGTAATAGCATTATTAACTATAATTATATCATCTATAGTTGCTGACGTATCAGCATTTTTAAAAGTTTTTATATCTGATATAATTACTTGTTGCATAACTTTTAAAGGAGTATCACAAATGACTAAAGAAATATTATGAATACTTGAATTATATTCAGCAAAATTTAAGTTTCTATTCTCTGTTGAGTCATTACCATATAAATTTAATAAACACTGAATAAGTGTTTTAATATTTATACAATCATCGCTATTTATATTTTCAATAATTTTAGTGTATTTAGATGTAGTTTTATAAAATCTTTCAAAAATATCTATTAATACATTTTCAATTAGTCTTTTAGCAGGACTAGCATCAAAACCTGTTCCAAAACCAGAAGCACCATTTAATTTACCTATTGCTGTATGAGCATCTCCACCACGTCGGAAACTATTATATTCAAAATAAGTAAGTTGTGTTGAACAATAATTTTGATTATAATCAACTAATGCCATCCAATAATAATAATATAAACAATTAACTAAAGGCTCAAACTTATCAAATTTATTGTTATTAATAAAGTGTAAAAGGTCTAACATTTTTCCTATTTTTAATGTATCTATTCTAGAAGTTATTCCTTTTTCTACAATTGTTTCATTTTCTTTTAATTTTGCAATAACTGTAGTTCTTAATTCACTGTTTTTAGCACTGAGATGTGTGTCTTTAATATATTTTAATGTTTTGTATCTTACAAAAAAATCGTAATAATCATTGTCTACTATTGTTGTATCTTCAGTTTGATAATTAATATTTTTAAATTGTTCTAAATTATATAATTTATCATTACCAGTTGTGTAATATATAAAACCATTTTCATCAGAATCTATATCAGTAGATAACTTTGCATTATTTATTTTAGTTCCACTAGCAATAGTTACTGTTCTAACAGCGTTAATTATAACAGCGTCTTTATGAGTACCATCTTGAGGTATTTTAAGAATGGCGGTTGCATCATCAACAGCGTCATATTTAGGTATTAATCCATTTGCACCTGTATTAAGTGTTACTGTATCACCACTACTGGTAAAAAACCAAACATTCGCATTATCATCAACCATACCTACTTTTGCCTCTTTAGTAGGTTTAGCATAAACGTTTTCGATAAGATACGGTTCTAAGATATTATCATTTATAATATCCAAGTACTTATTAATAGTATCATCCAAATTTAAGGAACTCATTATTTTATTTTACAATATAATTTATTTCTTAAACATTAATCTTTGTCCAGTATTATTGTTATATTCACTTCTTATAACTCTATGATTGTTTGTATTATACTATAATACTATTATAATGTTGTAAATAATCAATTAACCCATTTTGAAACTACATTTAATCCTAAAAACAATGAAGTTTATACTGAAACATAAACAACATTAGAAATAATTTTATAACAAATTTATTAGAGATATATTGACATATTAGTAGTAATTCAAGTATAAATATTTTAGGATATAATTTAGAAACTTTTGATAGTATAATAGTATATATACACCTAATATTAAAGATATGTATGATTTAATATCATTTACAGATGCAAATGAGTTTAAAAATCAGTTATTAGTTGAAACAATTAACTATTTTGTAAAACTCAGCTAGTAATAATTTATTTAAAAGATCAGTATTAGGCATTGCAAGTATAAAGGATATAATTGAATTATGGGATAGTATAACTGAAACATTTTGTGGATTTACTAGTAGGGACGATACATATTTACAGCAAATTATAAATTTACATTCAAAAATAGATCAAATGATATAAAAGAATCATTAAAAAAAGAAAAGAATAAATACGATGGATTTGCAAAATCAAGTAATTCTAAGCTTAATAGTTTAGAATTAGTATTAAACGATGAGTTTATCAATGCTATTAAAAGCAAAGAATTAGTTAAGTTTTTAATATTATTTACTGCTATTTGTATAATTAGTTATATTGTTTATACAAATACCGAAGATCCTACAACAACCAGTATAATATTTATAATATTATTTGTAATTATTTTAATGATCTATTTTTATAATATCAATCTAATGACAAGAACAAAAGCTGATAATAAATATTGGAATCATAGAATGGTTATGAAATAAAATAAAATTAAAATAATAAATGCCAATAACTAGTGGTAATGTTGAAAAGGCTTTAAATGATTTTCGTGCTTTAATGAAACCTTGTTTTATTGATTCAGCTAGTTTTGATAATACCGAATTTAATCTTGGTAGTGGAATAAAAATACCACCTGATTCAAATAACATTACAACAACAGTTAGACTAACTGCAGAGACTTCTATATGTGATTCTAATGAACCAGATAAAATTAATGCGATTACCTATACTAGTATTAAAATTAATGGTACTTCTCTAGATACAACTTATATACCTTATGCTAAATATACACTGCAAAATATAACAATAGCGGTTGGTAGTGATCTTAATGTAAGATCAACGCATAGAGAATATTTATCACATTTAATATATCATTATATTCAGCTTATAATTTTATCAGCGGTTGCTATTAAAATTACTAGTCAATCTGGAGAACTATACACATCATACAAAACATATATAACAAATTATATAACCAATGTTAGAGATATAGATACAGGACAACCAATACAAAATTACGTTAGTAATAAAAGCAAAGTTTTTAATTCAAGTAGTTCTTTTGTAGAACAAAAAACACATAATAAAAAGATCATCAATGAAATTGAAGATAATGAAAGACACTTAGATTATTTGTATCTATACATTTATTTTATTATTACCTTATTAGTAGTAATAATATTATTTTGTATATTATTTAAAAATAAAAATAATTATTTAGTAGCTGTATTAATTTTATTAATATTAATAAATGCGTATTTTTCAAAATATGTTGTATTAATTGAAGGATTTAATAATATAGATCTTGCAACTAGTAATTGTCCATATGGCGATACAATAAAATTTCATTTATGTCAAGCTTTAAATGTAGCATATGAACGTTTTAAAAGTAATGATTTACCAATTATTGAAGGTGTAGCAACTAAATTAATTGGAGAAAATAAATTATATAAAGAATTATATGCTAAAACTAAAAATCTTAACATAAATATGGAAGATAAAATAAATATAGATACATTTTCTTTTTATCGTCGTAAGGCTTATACAAATCTATTTATGCGTATAGTAATATTAGCAGTATTATTGTTAATATTATATAATATATTTGGTTATAATTATATTATTGTAATATTAGGTATAGTATTATTTTGTTTAATTTTAATGGTATATTTTTATACCTTAAAACATATTAATAGAACTAATTATAGTAGTAAGAATTGGAATCATAAATATATGTATTCTAAGTAAAATAATATTTATAAAATAATGGCAATTGATGATTTATTTACACAAATTGACGATAGCTTTTCATCGGATTTAAAAAACAATATTACATATAAACGTATACAAACTAAAGAAGTAGAAAACAAAATAAAATCAGTATATGAAAATGGTAGTAATTTAAAATTAGAATATAATGGTAGTAATTATGAACACGATATTACAGGATTAGTAAATTTATTTGAAAAATATTTAGTAGATGATCAACCTCCAATTACAACCATACCAAAATTAGATTATAGTGATAATAATGATATTGATACAAGTTATAGTAATTTATCATCAATGAATAAAACAATAAATGATAATAAAAATACTGAAAAATTAATTAGAAATGATATTACTAAAACTACCAATAATATTGATTTACAATATTATGAATCAGTAATAGTATTTATAATATTAATAATATTTATAGTTATAACAATAGTTTTTAATTTAAATAATAAAAAACAATATGTAAAATATTTAATACCAATATTGATTTTATTATTTGTTATAATACATTTATTTAATAATTTATATATTCAAATAGAACCTTTTAATTCAGGTCCAAACTTATTTGGATTTGATGAGTTTAAAGGTGAATTAGTCTCAAAGTATGATTCTAAAAAAACTACAATTCCTCCTGATGTTAATAATTATTATGATGTTTTTAAATATTTAACTGATAATGATATATATGATGTTCCCAGTGCAGATTCTACTTTAAATAGCTTAATTACTACATATGCTATATTAGATTTTATGTATAGGTTTAAAAACATTTATAAAGATCAAGGATTAGCAAACAAAGAAAGAAACAAACAGTATATCGATGAAATAAATAAAAATCTTAAAACAGAAGTAGATAAATATCAGCATATAAATGCATTAGTAAAAAGATCAGTTAAAAATACTAAAAATCATTATAATAATTTATACTTAACTACATTGTATTATAGAGATATTGTATATTTGTTAATTTATTTAACAATTATAAGTATTTTATTAAATGTAATTTTTATAGAATTTGGTTTTAATTATAGTGATAAAAGAGTTTTGGGATTATATATATTTTTATTTATATTAGGAATAGTAATATATTCTTATAGATATTTAATAAGGGTTAAAACAAACCCACGTAATAGATATTTCTAATTAACACTTTTAGCACTTTTCCATAGATTAGAGTTTTCAGGATCATATTTTTCAATATGTTTGCACTTACCCCTATACTGATAACCAGGGCAAGAACAAATAATTTCTTTAGGTGTATTTTCATTTTTCCAAATCATATAATACATTTCGTATTGTTTATTACTATCAGTCTCACTTTTAATAAAGATTTTGCGGATATCAACAGTAGATGTCATTATAATTATTTATTTAATTATGTCATCATTTTTTATTATTAAAATGTTAAATTCTTTCGCTTTTTTCATACTAGTTGAAGTGCTATTAAGATCTTTAGTTATTAAAACATCTACAGATTTTGAAACAGTAGAAACTACTTTACCATTATGTTGTTCTATTAATTTTTCAAGATCTTTATTTCTAACACCAGTAAAAGAAACCTTTTTACCTACTAATCTAGGATCTAAATAGGGTAGTGCTACAGGTGATGTATCAACGTTAACATTAATATTAGAATAATATTTATTGTAAAATACTTTAAAATTATCAACACCTGTTAAAAATTGTTCAGCATTAATTTTACCAATACCTTTAATTTTAATAAGATCATCCAATATTATATTATCAGTTAAAATATTTGTGTAATTACTTATAATAAGTTTAAGTTTTTTAGGTCCTAAGGACCTATCAAATATATTTGAACCAGCCATAATATCTTCCATACCCCCAGTATATTCTAAAGCTTCTTTAATACAATTCATAATTATT
>Ga0209832_1000451_pt1 | contig 25306 bp, 22 predicted proteins | sample COGITO_mtgs_1104_2_FD_185516 | JGI IMG/M metagenome (GOLD analysis project Ga0209832, IMG submission 185516) | Pelagic marine microbial communities from North Sea - COGITO_mtgs_110407 (SPAdes) (version 2) | ecosystem: Environmental > Aquatic > Marine > Epipelagic ...
GAATACAAGAAGCCAAAATACCAAATATAGTACTCGGGTGGATTTCACAGTGCGTATATTTATATACGTAGTTTGCTTTACTTTTATTCAAGTCACTGGGTTTCATCGCTATCATACTATAATTTTTTTCACATGCATCAATATATTCAATAACACTATTGTTTTCGTCAAATATATCCAACAATAGGTCAAGCCATTTCATTTCTTTTTTTTTCAGTTTTTCAATATGGGTTTTATTCAACACTAACTTATTGTCAATAACACGTAAGACTGGTCGCGTTAGCCTTCCAGCGTCATTGATGACCCTGATTTCTTTCTTACGAAAATCAAATACAATTGCCGCGTAAATATTAATAATACCTTTATATTTCTTTATTTTCAATGAATTATATAATTCAATCGGATTGTCGGTGTTTCCAATCCAGGCACCATTTACAAAAACCTTCACATTTTCTAAAAGTTCTTTTGTTGTCATATCTTCAAAGGCCTTAATATATGGCTTTACGTAGTCATAAATACCATTGCTATTTGCTGGAATAGTTACATTTGTCATATAACTAAGATTTTTCACGACACCAACGGAACCACCCTCTGGTGTTTCTGCAGGACAAAGGAAACCCCAAGATGTATTGTGTAGTTTGCGAGGCGGAATTAATTTACCACTTTTATCAATAGGCGTATTAATACGCCTAAGATGACTTAGACTCGAAATATAGGTCAGTCTATTAAGAACCTGTGCAACGCCTACTTTATTACTGGATGTTTGTTTGATACCAAAATCACCTGTTGCAAGTGCTCGTTTAATACCATTTTCGATAGTTGTCGATTTTACAATTTTATATATATTTGTCATATTCACGATTGAACAATAATCTTCGGTTGTTCTCCAAGAACCATTATTGATTTCCCTCACTATTTGTTTTGACATATCTTTTACTAGTTTATTGAAGTAATTACGAAACAAGTTATTAAGAAGTGTTCCGGTCAAATCAATGCGCTTATTCAAATACGAATCTCTGTCGTCTGGTTTATTAATACCTAGACTGCAACATATCAACCTGTTTGCCATATAGCCTAGGAAATATAGTTTTTGTGTATGGGTTCTACAATGCGGAAATAGGTCATCAGTTAATACATTAATAGTGAATTCCAGTTTTTTCCTTGCTCCTGTTTCCTTATCCATATTCAAAGGAGTATACATTGCATGTGATGTTATATATTTCAATGCTTCTTCCTTGGTCAAATATGTATTTGAGTCAACAATAGATCCACGAATAGATATCATTATTTTTTTTATAAGTTCATTATCATTATTCGTATCCAATACAATGTGTTTACAGATTTCTTCATCTGAAATAACACCAAGTGCTCGATAAATAATAAACAGTGGAATTGGATTTTTAATTCTGGGTATTTGCAGATAAATGCCTTTACCATATCCATTACTTTTAGACGAAATATATAGCGATATTTGTTTAGGAGAAATGCACTTGAAATCTGGAACCGATTTTATTTCGGCCAACCATTCCCATTTGCTATTGTTTTTTGAGATATTAAAACATTGAACTTGATTTTCTGCCGCGCGTTCTTGACCCAAGCAAGTTTTTTCTGAACCATTAATAATAAAATAACCGCCTGGGTCCATATAACATTCACCACTTACATTATTATTAATATGTTTATACTGCTGAAGAACACAAATGCATGAATTTAACATAATTGGCAACTTTCCAATATGTATTTTCGGTATTTTTTTGCACAATGTTTGCTCAGACTCTAGTTTAGGACCATTTCTAATGATATATTTAATGTTCATATCCAATGTCATATTCGAAGCGTAGGTAAAATTGCGCAACCTTGCTTCCTGGGGAAACATTAGTTTGGTTGCTCCATTATTTTCGTGGATTTGCGCGCGTTGAATACTGAAATCGTCAAATGTTATAAAAATTTCCAATGAATATTTATCAACTTCCTTTACATAATCGTGTTCCGATTTAATACGCACCGGATTAAACATTGAAATTGTCTTGGGAATTTGTATTTGAACAAAATTATTATAAGATTCTAATTGATGTCGTACTGCCTGTTGCAAATGAGCCCCGTCAAAATAAGATTCAATTACTTTCCACGCTTCTTCTGCATATTTATCAACGTTAATAGTATTATCCTTTTGGGCAGCCATGTTTTTATATGACATATGTGGTAATAGATAAATCAATTTATTTTTAAATTAGTTAATAATATGTTTAAATAATGAAATAATTTTTTAATATTATTATATTTATGGCGCAAAAAACTATAAAACTTAATCCTGATTTTTTGTCATTAAATGGACGTAAATCTGAAAATAAATCAACGAAGACAAAAAAAGTGAGACCAACATCTATTGTAAAACCAAATAAATTACGAAAAGAATTATTGACACGCATTAAAAATCATCAACATAAAGCCGATGTCGAAACCAAAACGAAGAATAATTTAGATAAAAAAGAAAGTAATGATATTTTTAAATTTGACGATGATTTCACTAAATCTATGGATTATTTGGAAGAATTATCGAAAAATAAAAGGATTGAAAAAAATAAACAAAAAAATATGAAAAAAACCCGTAAACATATGAATAATAATCAACAATCCGCACCCATTATTGTTAACACTTCATTACCAGATGAAATGAAAGCATCCAATATAAAAGATATAACCAATAATATTAATCCTATAAACACGAACGTTAGTATTCCAAATCTTATTAATGAAACCGTTTCTCTCGTTAATGACACTATTATGCCTACTATAATACCCGGGTCTATGCCTCTACCAATTCTAACTAACCAGCCTACATACAGTTGTTTAAAAAATGGCACCAGACCAACATACAAGCAATTATTTACTCGTAAAGCGGGATTTACACAAAATGAACAACCTAAACCAATTACAATAGAAAATAGCCAAACGCCACTCATAGCGATTCCAGAGAGAAAAGCAAAATTACAAGAGTTAAAAAAAAAATATAAAAAGGAAATTAAACCTGTAAGACAAAAAAAATCAAAAACAATCAGATTTAATCTAGGCAAGAAAGACAATAATGTATCGGTTTTAATTAAAAACAACGATACACGTAGAAAAATTAAAAAGGCGCACGGCGATTTGAAAAAAAACAACATCCTCGACATTAAAAAATACCTTAAAGAACATAATTTATTAAAAGTCGGAAGTGAAGCCCCAAATGATGTTTTGCGACAACTATATGAACAATCCAGACTAACAGGAGAAATAAATAATAGTAACAGTAATAATCTAATTCATAACTATTTATCGAAATAACTTAACCACAAAGGTAACATTATTATTTAGTTAGATACACGATAACATATTTTTAAATAATATAAAGATTTTAAGACCTTATATTATTAATGACATCCATTTATAATGATTATTTTTCTTATGTTAAAAAATGGAAAAATATATACGGAGAGAAAACTCTTGTTATAATAGAGGTTGGTAAATTTTACGAAATATATGCTTTGAAAGACGACGACGGCAATATACATGAGAATGATATGGAAGCCGTTGAACAAATGAGTTTTCTAAATATTGGCGATAAAAAATGTAAATACAACAACATGAATGTATTACAGGCTGGGTTTAATACAATGGGTTTGGACAAATTTGTTAAGATTTTTCAAGAAAATCTCTATACAACTGTTATTTATGAACAAGATTCGCCAGGGAAAAATGCAACACGCAGTCTATCACAAATAATCTCTCCTGGAACTTATATAGACGATGATTCTTCGTGTATTTCAAATGTCACGTTATGTATTTGGATTGAACATACGAAATCAAGGAAAAAAATGAAAGAATCGATTACATTTGGGGTTTCTTCGCTAGACATTTTTACAGGAATGACTACATTATTTGAAACTACAATTGACCATAATCATAGTCCTAATTCATATGACCAATTAGAACAACTAGTTTCGATATATAACCCAAAGGAAACTATACTAATTTCTAATCTAGATATTAATACGATTAACGATATTAAGATATATATTGGTCTAGAAGACCATAAATGCTATATAGTTGAACACACAAAAGAAGAGTTTTTATTATCTAAATACGTCGTAAATTCATTTAAGCAAAATTATCAACTAGAAATACTATTGAAGTATTATCCTAATGTTCCAAATGATATAATAGAAGGTGAATTGATTTATGGTTTTGGTTTAGGTCTCCAGTGTTTCATAGTGCTTCTTGATTATATGTATGAACATAACTGCGATTTTATTAAAAAGCTCTATTATCCAGAATTTACCCATAATCAAAATAAATTGGTTTTGGCTAATTATTCTCTCAAACAATTAAATATAATTGATGATAATAGACATACGGGTAAATTAAAATCGGTTGGTAACTTTCTTAATAACTGCTTAACTTCTATGGGTAAGAGGAAATTCTTGTATGACTTGCACAACCCATCAACAGAGGTCGAATTACTAAATTTATCTTATGAACTTACAGACAGTGTTCTACGCAACAACGAATATGAACATTATAGGAAAAAAATTAAAAACATTATTGACCTAGATAAATTTAAACGTCTTCTTTTGATGAATAAGATAACACCAAAAAAATTAGCAAAGATACATTCTAATTTAGTGAATGTTGTTGAATTGGCAAAATATACAAGTGAAAATAACGATTTTATTCATACAAATTTAATTAAATCTATTAATAATACCAATAATAACCCTCAAGAAAATGCGCAAATTATTATTGATGAGATGGAAAGTACACTTGATTTATCTCTATCTGCAAATATTAGTGAAACTTCACAAGAATATTTATCTTTATTAGATATTGAAAATCTTTATTTTATTAAAAGAGGTAAATCCTCAGAAATAGATTCTTTGTTAAATGAATATTCTAAACAACTAGATCTTCGTCTTCAAATACAGAAACAACTATCAACTATTATTTGTAGTGCAGAAAAAAAACCTGCGGCAAATGATTACGTAAAATGTAATAACTCATCAAAAACAGATAATGAACTCTTTGCGACAGATAGAAGATGTAAATTGTTGTTGAATTATATTAAGAATTTACGCCCTGAAAACAAGGTGATTAAAATTGTGTATAGTGGAAATGACAACGTTAAAGAAAATTTTTTATTACACATGGAAGATATTGTTATCAAAAATAAAGGAAATAGCAAGCAAGAGCGAAACATTACGAGTCCTCAACTGAAAGAAATAATGACAAATATACATAATAACTTATCTAAACTCGTAGATAATGTTATTATATTTTATAAAAACTTTATAGTGAACCTTACTAACTACATTGACCAATTTGATGTGGTTATTGCTTACGTGTCAAATATCGACGTTCTTCAAAACAAGGGATATATTGCCCATAAATATAATTACTGTCGTCCAACGATAGATTGTGAAAGGACCGATAAATCATATGTTGATGTTGAAAAGTTACGCCACCCATTAATTGAGCATTTACAACAAAATGAAATATACGTTACCAATGATTTGAAAATCGGCATTGACGATTTTGACGGACTCTTGCTATACGGAACTAATGCTGTTGGTAAGACCAGTTTTATACGCGCTATGGGTATAGCTGTTATTATGGCTCAATCTGGATTATATGTTCCGTGTAGCTCTTTTACATACACACCATATGATTATATTTTTACAAGAATATTGGGCAATGATAATTTATTCAAAAGTCTCTCCACATTTGCTGTTGAAATGTGTGAGTTGCGAACTATATTGAAAAATTCTAACGCAAATAGTCTTATTTTGGGCGATGAGTTATGTTCAGGAACCGAAAGTAGTTCGGCTCTTAGCATATTTACAGCAGGGCTACAAAATCTTCATAAGAAAAATAGCACGTTTTTATTTGCTACGCATTTTCACGAAATAATTAATTATGAAGAGGTTATTGATTTGACACGTATTAGGATGATGCACATGGAGGTTATATACGATGAAGCCAACGACTGTTTAGTATATAATAGAAAATTAAAAGAAGGACCCGGTAATTCAATGTATGGTTTAGAAGTCTGTAAATCGCTTGGATTACCCGACGATTTCCTGAAAGAAGCGATGGATATTCGAATTAAATATAATGAGGAAAATAGTGGTGTTCTCTCACATAAACAATCACATTATAATGCAAAAAAAATAAAAGGTATGTGTGAAGTTTGTAATGAAAAAATAGGCGAAGATATACATCATTTACAATATCAAAATCGCGCAAATGACACAAATAATTATATAGATGATTTCCATAAAAACCATAAAGCGAATTTAGTTAATATATGTAAGAAGTGTCATGATAATATTCATCAGAATGATACACAATTTAAAAAGACTAAAACTACCAAAGGGTATAAACTACAGCAAATATAAATAAAAAATATTAATTATAAATATTAATTATAAATATTAATTATAAATAAAAATATTAATTATATTAAATGTTTCAATAATAATAATTTGTTTTAAATTATTATTATTTTAAAAACTAAATACTTTATGCTACTAAATCATCTCCCCCTTCACCTTCCTCTTCTTCATCATTTGGGTCAGCCTCCTCTATTAATTTCACGTGCTCCCACACCACTGTATTCTTTTTACGTTTGCTCTTACCATATTTTGCATCCATATAATCATTCAGTTCTTTACCCTTCGGTACATTACCGCGCCCATAGTTCGATTCATACCATTCTTTGAATTTACCCTGTAAGACCGTCTTCTTAATAACCTGGTTCTTTTCACGAACGACCATATCCTTATCAAACTCTGTCAAATAATCCTGTCCCTCTCTGTAACTATCACTGCTATTCATCACAATATTACAGTCAGATACTTTACCTCGGTCTTTATCCTCCTGTTGAAACAAGAGATTTACAAACATCGACAATAATACAGGCGCCCATTTATTGAATTTACTATCAATGTTCTTATCAATAGGATATTGATGTGGAAATGATTCTTTCGGAAACTTTTCATCCTCTTCATACGGTTTATCCAAGAACTTCGACACAAAATCACATACGCGAATACGTCGCCATGTACCATCGTCATTACTCTTAATATCGAACAGTGTATTAGTACAAACGACCAGTTTAAACTGAGGAATAAATGTGATTGTGTCTTTAAATAGAGCACGACCTTGAATTGGATCACCACCTGTAATCTCTTTCATAATACCCTCATTAATTTTATCACCCTTTGAAGGCTCCTGCATTACGGCGTAACGCGTTCCCTTTAATTGAACAATTTCCGAAGATGTGCTACCAATACTATTACGTTTCTGTGTAATTAATGTGATTGGAATAGTGCCCTTATAATCACCTAATACTTTCGACATTAGGTCTACTAGTTTGGATTTACCATTTCTACCCGAACCAGTGTAAATATTAAATGTTTGATTCAATATTGTTCCCAAACAACAAGATGACAAATGTTCCCACATATAATGACACAGTTCCGGATTTGGAAACAATTGGTGAAAGAATTCAGTAATTTCCTGCATCGTATCATAATTTTTGGTTTCATTATACTGTACGTAATCGATATTTGTACAATTTGACAAATAATCTTCTGGAAGTCCTTTGCGATGTAGCTTCTTCTCAAAATCAATAACATAGTTCTTGCAACATAACAAATAAGGATTCTGGTCCAGTTTATTCATAAAATCGCGGTCGTAAAACAAACCAGCACATTCCTTCATAATGTTACTCTTCCAACTGGTCTTTCGCAAGTAATTTGTAATATCACACAGCCTATTAATCTGTCTTTTCCTAGCCTCATAGTTTTCATTTTGCTCTTCCATATTATTTAAATTGTGGCATTTTTCTGAAATAATTTTCTGATACTGGGTGTGTAAATCTGTGGATATTAAATTACGTAGTGTATTTGCAGAATCGTCTTCAAACCATCGTTGGTTCTTAAATGTATACCAACATTCTTGCTTTATACTCACACAAACAAAGACATCTTTATATAATTGCTTTGCAACGCGTGCGATTTCATATTCTGTTGCCCCCCTATCTTTGTTATCCGGAGACATCGCAATTGTCTCGTCAATTAGAGCCCTTACTGATGTTTCATTGATTTCGTCATATCTTTTTCGGTTATCTTCTCTGCACCAATACCGAATAGACTGTGCCGTCAATCCTCCCTCGCTATTGGAAGTCTCAAAATCATCCCACTGATTCCACAAATCATCCACATTATCCCAATCAAAATCGTTATTTGCTCCACTTAACGTGGCACGACAATTATCCTGACTACTAAATCGGAGAAATATCAAAAATCCTGTCCTATTATCTTTTCGCGATACAGAATTGGAAAGGGCCCATCCTACTCGAATCCATTTTGTGAAACTACCAGGACCATAATACTGGTTTGGTAGAGCCATCGTAAAATCGTGGATTTCTTTGATAGAATAATCAGTCTCTGGATCCTCAAATATATCTTCCAATAAATCATCCAATACTTGCTGGTTTTTAATATCGTTCATTTTTAGATTCTCAACTGATATCGTTTTACGTAATGGTTTTGTTGCAGACTTATTATTCTTAGATAAATGCTTCTTATTATCCTCGATTGTGTCCTCCATTTCATCCCGCACTTTATATATCGGATATGACTTACAACGTGCCGATAATTTATATATATTTTCCCCCATATCAAAATTATTCAAATTTTCTTCGCTTGTTGACCACCCAAGTGTCTTCTTTTTAATAATCAAAAGCTGTGTAAGGACATATGCGTCATGATTCGGTTTACGCGAACCATATAATTGCCAATTTGTATATCCTTTTACAACGCCTTCATCTAATACATCATCCCAGCTATTGATAATCGGCAAATCATCCCATACATCCGACATTATTTTTACCAATTCAGTTCGAATGTAATTTTGAACCGATTTATGAGCTGTTAATCCTATCAACAAATGAATACCATCCTTTGTTTTCTCCTTTAATTTATTTACGTTCGGTTTTTCCATCACATATATTTCTATGCTTGTGTTTTCCGGGATATCGATAACTTTATCACATATTGCCATATAACTCATAACAAAGTCAACAATATTCTCCTTATTGTGCTGCCGAGATATAATTGTTGTGTCATAATGTAAATCCAAATCTAATAATATAGGACCATCTTCTATCAACTGTTTTTCAGTTAGATATTCGATGTTATTTTTCACAAAAACGTGTTTATAATATTTGTCCAAAAATACACTATATTCACCCTCTGGAATATGATAGTTGCCGCCATATATATTTGCTTCCTGACTACCTATTCGTGTATTAGTAGATTCTTTATTACCGTCGCATTTTCTTTCTTTCAAATAAGCTGGTAATTTATATTTGTCAATATCTTGTACTGACATATTGAATATATTATAGCAAGATTATTTTAGGTCAATTTTTTTTTAAATTAAATGTTTAATATGTGTTTTATTTAAACGCAAACTCATCATAATTTTTATCAATTAAATATTTATATAAAACTATCTAAATATTATTTGCTTCTTTTAATAAATGGCACAATTGGAAAATAATATTAAAAAACCAAATAATTCAACCGATAATACTATTGTTATTAAAAAAGAAACTATTAAAAGATTGGCTTCTGATGTGAAGGATATTATGAAAGATCCATTAATTAGCGAAGGAATTCATTATATTCACGATGAAGATGACATTTTATTAGGAAAGGCTCTTATAATTGGCCCTTCTGATACACCGTATGCTAACGGTTATTATTTTTTTAAATTTAAATTTCCGGCCGATTATCCTTATTCTCCTCCACATGTTACTTATCATACGAATGATGGAGTAACTAGATTTAATCCAAACTTATACCGAAATGGAAAGGTTTGCCTCTCCATTTTAAATACGTGGAGAGGTCCTCAATGGACGTCGTGTCAAACTATACGTTCGGTCTTGATGTGTTTGTGTGGCTCGGTTCTTAACGACGAACCCTTGTTAAATGAGCCAGGTATCACGAAAAATCATGGAGATTACAAAAATTATTTAGATTCAATCAGATACAAAAATTACGAAACTGCTATTTTATCTATGCTGAATAGTGATTATATACAACAACAATTTACCGATTTTTATAGCATCATTGTGAATAATTTTTTAGAAAATTACGACATTATTATTAATCAGTTGAATAAAGATGCTATTGATGATGCCATTATTACAATTTCGATATATAAAATGACTACTTCGATTAAATATATGCGCGTAAAAGAAAAATTAGAAACCTCATTTGTTCAGCTACAGCAATATAAGGATTTATTGGAATAAATTATAGCCATCATACTATTTTATTATTTGTATTTATTTGTATTTATTTTATTATTTGTATTTATTTTATTTATTGTATTTTTATAAAATATTTATAGCAATATTCTATAAAATTGAATTTAAAAATCATTTATTTTAACTATATATATAATGAACTTTTGTAATGGATGCAGTAATATGTATTATCTTAAAATTAATGAAGGAGGGGAGAATACTAAGGATAAGCTGATATTTTATTGTAGGAATTGCGGCAATGAAGAAACCAATTTAACAGCCGAAAATATCTGTGTTTCGTCATTTGAGAACGTCGATAATAATGATAATCACGAAACATATATTAACGAATTTACGAAATTAGACCCAACTCTTCCTAGGATTAATAATATTAAATGTCCTAATAGCACTTGTGACACTAATTCGACTACTGATCCAACAAAAAAAGAGATTATCTATGTTCGTTATAATGATATTGATATGAAATACGTATATTTGTGTTCTACGTGTAATACTATTTGGAAAACCAGGATTAATAATTAATAAATTGAATTAATAATAAAGTGTTTATGATATGTATATTATAATATGAATCAAATGAATGAAGAAGAAGATTTAGGAAATTATTCTGATAAAGAACCAGATGTTGTCGAGGATAACGATGATGAAGTTGTCGATGATGAAGTTGTCGATGATGAAGTTGTCGATGATGTTTCGATTATTTCAGAAGATGACGATTTTGATGATTTGGAAGACGACAACGCGTCTCAAACCAGCACAACAAATGAAGGTGATGATGGTGTTGAGGAAACAAAGGGAAATGATAATCCAAATATGACTCAAAATATGACTCAAAATATGTCATACTATGTTTCCGACGATGAAAGCGAGGATGGAGAGGATTATTTATACAAACTAGATGAGAATGTTAAAACCAATTTTATTAGCAAACACCACCCCGAAGCATCCATTCATAATTTTGACGAAGTTAGAAAACTTTCAGTTGTAGTTAGAAATGTTAAAGGTATTATTGTAGACCCTCTTCATAGAACAAATCCTATTATGAGCAAGTATGAATATACAAGAGTTCTAGGGCAACGTGCAAAGCAAATTGAAGGTGGTTCAAAACCATTTGTTGAAGTTGAGCCTAATATTATTGATAGCTACATTATTGCTGAAAACGAACTAAGAGAGAGAAAAATCCCATTTATTATTAGAAGACCTATACCCAATGGTGGTTTTGAATATTGGAATATTAATGATTTGGAAATATTGATTTAATTTATATAATATTATTTTGTAATAATATTATTTTGTAATAATATTATTACTCTATTAATTGTCTAATATTACCTATATTTTTTATTTTTTAACACTTCCACCGATTTCCACAATCGATACATGTTACAAAAGTAGTCATTGGTTCATCAGCCGACCTTGTCTGTAGCTGATAATAACTACACCGTTTTGATTTACACCTGCGACAAGTAAAATTATCGGTGTTTGCGTCCAATTGAGGATTATACATATTGTTATCGCGAATTTTTTTATTATTAATCAACCTTTCCCAACGCTTTGGGTTCATTTCTTGATGCGTCATAAATGCAATTTTATGTGGCTTGATTTCGTTAGTCATAAGGATATTCATTAGTTCCTTGTTATGTTTCAGATTATGCATTATTGTTCGCAATCTCTCAACATATAGAACTACAAAATAATTATTATCCCATTTTCGAACAATGTTCTTTTCCTTTGCAACACTAATACTATAATTAAGTATTCCCTTTTCTAAGTTACATATGATTTTCTCATCATTTATTAATTTATGAAGTTCTGTTCTAATATTAGTCCTAAACTTGTCAGGGTCTTCAATTGTCCGCATTATACAATTGAATTAACATATTTTTATATTAATTCAATTTTAAATAAAACAATATATATTATGTTTATCCTTTTAAAAACACATTTAATAGTGTTTTGAACCAATTTACATTAATATATAAAAAAAATAATGCCACTACCGATAAAATATATTGCTCGTTATATAATACAGCCCAAACCAAATAAATATTGTTTATTATTCTAAACACCAGGAATAATAATACTGTTAATACACTATTAAATTTGAAAAATAACGTGTTATTTAAACCCGTGTAATATAAATACCAAGTAATATCTAATATAGGTACTGTTAGTTCAAACAAATAGGTCTGTGAGCATATTTTGGAGTATTTTTCTGTTATTAATAATGGGCCACCTATTAAAACTAAATGATGGCTGCATATTGTGATGTAATCCTTTTTAAAAAATTTATAATTTGAAGTAACTAGGTATAGATCAAATGTTCCAAAAGCGGCCGACAATGGGAGACATCGTGTCCATAACTGATAATCTATTATATGTAATAAATATGATATCGTCCACGTAGATAATATGATTGCGTGTAACGAACTGAATATTCTTGTCATTCCATTAAACCGTTTATCAGGAGGTAAATAATTTAATACTGGGTATTTTTTTAATACTCGATTTACAAATATATAAAAGATGCACCACAATGTGTAATATAGCCCAGCATGATAAAAATAAACCCGTTTATTAACGTATCCTTCTTCTAGTAACCAATTACTAGCCATCTACTTAATATAATATTTTTTGTTTAATACTATATCGTATAGTAATTAAGAAGGCTAGCAAAACTTAACCATAATGCTAATGGTATCAGTAACAATGATGATTTACTTTTATAGTTCGGTATTATTAAATATATTGTTGTTAATAACGTTAATATTATATTAATCAGCGAATATACTTTGTTGAATGAAAACAACATACTCCATGATGATAATAATATCGTCAATATTGTGTAATATATTGTCGAGTCAGGTCGTAAATACCACGAATACCCTGTTAATGTTAATAATATTGGCCACACCACACCAAAAACCCACCCTGGTGGTCTGAACCATACTTTTTTTCCTGTTGTGTCATTAACTGGATAATACATTCCTGATACATATACAGAAATCAAAGGAATAATCAAGTATAAATATTTCATCAATATTATAATAATATATAATATTATATTGATGAATTATATTATTATATTATATTTCAGTATTATATAATAATGCTAAGGTCAAAGCCTAATGCTAGGAACGAACCCATTATAGGAAGACGTCTCAATAAACTTGCAATCGAAAATAAGTCTACATACGAAGTTAAATACGAAGCTCGTATTTACGAAGCCAGACAAATTACTCATGTTGAAAATGGGGGAAATATAAATGTTGCCGGTCTTGGAGCTGGTGCTAATAATGTAACTGACTATTCGCATGCTGCGCCTCTTGACACAGAGACCGGTATAATACCCAAGAACGACTGCAACTACGTAACAGTTGACGGAAGTAAAAAGGTTCGGATTAGATATTATTACGTTGGGTTACACAATGGATATACCGAAGAGCAGCGAAATTTTACTGTATACGACGAAGTATGGTTTGAACAGCCTTCGCCGGAAACGATTAAACAAATAAAACAAGAACAAACAAATGAGGAAGAGCACCTAAAACAAGAACAAGCAAATACTAAACATATGCCTTGCGCGACGGTATTTAAAAATAAATGTAACACTAATGGTATTACTACTGAGTGTCCGCATTGTGGACATTTTTTTTGCAGTTGGCATATTAAAGTAAACAATGGTTTGTTACCAGGTGGTCATGTTTGTTACTAAATAACCAAAAGTATATACTTTATCTAGTGATATATATTTTATATTATATATTATATATTTTATATTATATATAATGAAAGATAAAGTGAAGATGAGTAGAATTCTGAGTGGATTTCAAAAAATACAAGAAATGCAAGATTGTTTGAATAAAAATTGCAGTAGTATAATTAAAAAAAGTAATGCTCATACTAAAAAATTGACTAATCAATATGTTAAACGTTCAAAAAATTGGAAAAAAACATATGACGAAGCTGGTATTATACAAAAAGAACGAAGCAAATGTTCTCTTAAACATTGTGTTAATTTAGCTAGTCCACTCACATTAAAAATATGGAAAGCAGATTCAAAAAAATATACTTCCAAAGAAGAAAAAACAAACCTTAAAAATTTTATTAATTCTATGAATGATTATGAAAAGTTTTTAAAAGAGAATCCAAAATTCATAAAATTTTTAAATAAAACTGAAAAAAATAAGAAAAACAGAAAAAATAATAAAACTAATAAGAAATCTAAAACTAATAAGAAAACTAAAACAAATAAGAAAAACAGAAAGGTTTAATATTTCGTATAACGATATTATGAACCCTCATATGTAGTAGTTTCATTTATGGCTATGTTCAGCAATATACATTAATATTGCTCTGGTATGGAATCATCGATAAATGGAACAAAACAGACCCATAACCTCCATAAAATTTCCGTAAAAGCGTTCAACCATTCTTGAAAATACGTCATTTCTGTTCTTGAAACAACGATATCACTAACATTTCCAAAAGAATAATTCACTTCCTCATATTTGAGTGGAGGTAGAGCCGATAAGAGTGATTTCATAGTATTTCTTTATCTTCATGTTGGGTATGTTTAATTAAATCAATTTTTATATTAAGGTATTATTTTTAATATAAAAAATATTGGTTATTACCCTGCATTTTTTACCTATACATTACTTCGGTATCTACTCTTCGTCGTCGTCGCTTGATTCGTCGTCGCTTGATTCGTCGTCGCTTGATTCGTCGTCGCTTGATTCGTCGTCGTCGCTGGCCTCTCCGCTTTGCATAATGGCGAGGTAGACGATTGTCTTAAGTGTGTGGTCGTACATACAGCGGTCTAGAAGATCCTTCATTCTCGTGACGATTGTTTCGTGGCTTGGAGGTGTCGCGTCATTCCACCGTGCAGAACTGTAATCGTCGAATTTATCCTCGATTTTTTCGTATGCTCTTATGAGATGGACACGCTTGAAGATGTTGCCTATCTCGATTTTATATACGTAGTTATGGGGGTCCTTGGGATAGTTCATGTTCTCTTGCCACTCGTTGAATGACCGCATCTTGTTGATGAACTCTTCCATCGTGATGAGCTCCTCGTTACACTCTTCGTCGGGGCGTATTGACATAGTGGTGACCATATTGCTTGATTGCTTTGCTTTGTTGTTGTGTGCTATTTATACATTGTGTGTTTTCGTTTCAATTTTTGTTCGGTGTTTTTGAAGTTGAAGTTTGTCATAATTCACTCTTATCCAGACTGGATTCGCTGTGTCATGACGGAACATAATTTGGGTTCACATTCTATTGTATTAAGATACGTTCGATTGATTCGTCGCCTCCGATATTTGTGAGTCTTTATTATTGCAGTGGTCCCGGTAGACATAAGTATCTGAGTATGCTTATTTTAGCTGTTTTGGAGTCGTCATATCCTTCAAGATAATTGATTTCGATTGGTGTTATTATATATATATATATATATATATATGGCCGCAGAAGAAAAATCATTATCGCCTCTTTCAAATACAAAATTTCCAAAACCAAGAAAGAAACCAAAAAAAACACTAGACTTAGATGATATTAAATATTTAAATATTCATTCTGAAAAAATAGCTGCCGAAAATGGAGATAAGCAACAAATTAAAAAAGCAAGTAATACTGAAAATAATGACAAACGAGAACAACTAATAGAATTTATTTTTAGTATGAATTCTGACCATCCTTTTTTAAGTGATGGCCGATGGTTACATTGGTATACACAAGCACAAATTATTAAACCCCAATTACAACAATTATTTAAAGGCGAAACCGGTGATACTGTAGATGGTGATTTTGACATTAAACAAATGGGTGGAAGTAAATATTCTTATGATTTTGCTGTTAATATTACAAGTAAAAATGACAAAAGTAAAAAGACTTTTATACCACTCGAATATAAACACCAAAGTTCTTTAGGTAAATTGCCTCAATTTTATCAGGTAGGCAATGTTAGTAAACCGTTTTTTGAGACACCATACCATGATTATTATTATCAACATGGATTACCGGAAATAAATGAACTTATTGGTATTGATATTAAATTACGAGGAGAAGATAAAGATACTTATGCTAAATTAATAGGTAAATCGGTTTATAGTAAAAAAGACTGGGATAAAATACGAGATGGTACATTCACCACATGTTCTCCCATTAGCGAACAACTTAAGAGTTTACGTAAAACATATGAACGCGGACAAGAAGGTAGCCCTACTTATAAAAAACAACAGCAAATTGTAAAAAAAACCATTACTAAATATTTAACAGAAATGAAAGATACTGACATGATTACTGATGAATTAATTGATGCTATACAAAAACAGATTACAGATAAACAAAAACCTATCGATCATAACGGAAACCACAAAGATAAAATTTACTTGTTATGTGGATATGAATCTAATGATTTAATTTGGAAATTAGCTCAATATCCTAGTGGAGATTTTATTTTACAGAGAGATCCAACAAAAGTAATAGTTGAACAAGATAAATTAATATTTCCTACAGAGGGCGAACAAAATCTAGAAATTAGACTTAGATGGCAAAATGTATCGGGACTATGTAATCCGTCATGGCAAATGAAACTGACTAGTAATACAACAAAACGAACACCAAATCGGTCGAATACAACAAAACGAACACCAAATCGGTCGAATACAACAAAACGAACACCAAAACGAACACCAAATCGATCGAATACAACAACAAAAAAAAAAAGAACCACTAAAACTGCATCAACAACTAGAAAAAGAACCCGTAGTCCTAGTAAATCACCCACAAGAAGTAATACCAGAGTAAATAAAAAAAGAAGATATAGTCCTATTAAATCACCCGAAGAAGACCCTATGGAAACGTAGTAATTTTATATTTAATAGTGAAAACATTCCAGTATTGTTTATATGTTATAGTTAAAAACAGCATAGATCGTTCAATTCATAATAAAATATTTCAGAATGAAGAAACAAAACTATTGGTGATGTATTTTATATTAATTTTATTAAAAAATTGATATGAACTTAAGTAAACAACCATTAAGTATTATAAATGTCAGAAATAATGAATAAAAATATCCAACCTGAATACAAACAAAATATAATACCTATTAGAGAGATAAAAATCATACAGAGATTTATACGTTATTGTCTAATAAAATTTAATAGTTTAATTTCAATAAATTACAGGGGAGATGATATAACAAGAAAAAGTATTGATGTTTTCCTACATAAAAAAAGGTCAGAAAACGATGATAATAATAAAAAAAGAGAAAATATTATAGGAGCTATAATAAATGAAAAAATACCACAAAAATATTACATATATTTGAAGAAATGGAAGAAATTAAAAGAGGAAATAGTTTCTTATATTAAAGATTTATGTAAATTAAAAAATGTCAATTCGATTTATTCTCTAGTGTGTGAACATAAAGCAGGAAGAGGAAATCATTATGACTTTTTATTAAAAATAAACAATGAATTAGAATTTCATATTGAATTTAAATTTAATGTTGTTTCTGTAAACGAAACCCCACAATTCGTATCGCCTATGAAACCCTCACAATATTTAAATGAGAGCTATGAAGATTATTTTTATAATAATTATTTATCAATACTGGTTCATGAATATAATCTATCTTTACCATGTAAAGACGATTATCTTAAAAATGTTCACTCCAATAAACCTAAATGTTTAAAAGAACATCAAGAAAAATATTATATGGGATGTAAAAGAAGTAGTAAATTTACAAATAACCAAAATGATATTGATTTTTATAATAGCTCGAATAAAGCATCACAAGAAAGTATTCGCAATTTTATTACAGAATATGATTTGAATATAGATAAGCTTACTGAATATTTATTACAAACTCAAAAAAATAAAATTTATATGTTATACAAAAATAATCATTTTACTTTAGAAACGGTTGATTTAAATAACTACACAATCATTCATGTTGAAAAAGATCCGGAACATTATAGATATTTGGCAACAAGTGCTTCTGGAAAAAAATTAAAAATATTAATGAGATGGAAAAATGGAAATGGAATTGCTTACCCTGCCTTTCAAATATCATAAATAGGAAGAATTTTACATAGTTCGGTTGTATTCATTGCATTATTTCCAAAATATAATTTAATAAATTTTTTTGTTTTATCATTTTCAAGTGATGTTACAAGTTGTCTATATTTTTCAATTAAATCATTATTACATATATCAGTGGAATATTTTATACAAATTAAATGGTTTTCTATTAAATATTTAATCTTATTATTTTCATTTTCATTAATTATACAATAATTAAATTTATAACTTCCTACACCATAGCCTCTATTGATAACTATTATGGGTCTATCATCCCCTGTTTTATCTATGTAATTCTTTTTTTCTTTATTTGAATATTTTTTAATACATAGTTCATTATTTACAATATCTGAACTGTATATCAATAGTGTTTTTTCATTATCATCGGTTAATATTTCTTTGCATTGGTTCCACACTACATTACCAACACTAACATTAAAACCTAAATTATTAAGAGTAGTAGAATTATTATATAATGATTTTAATAATTTAATATTTTCTTTAGTTCCAAATATGGTGTAATTCGAAATATTAATGGAATACGATAAATTGTTATCATTTGTGGGTTTTTTATTTTGTATTATAAGTATTATGGTATTTTGTTGTGTTTCAATATACTTATCATCACATTCAACAATATTTAATATCTTATAATTTTCAAAAAGATATTTACGAGTTTTATCGTAATACAAGCAATTTAAAAAGTTTTTAGGTAATATAAAACTCAAAATTCCATTGGCATTTAATAGTTCTAAGGATTTAATAATAAATAATATAAATATATTTGGTCTTCCATCAAAATAATTAAAATAACATTCTTCTACATCTGTTTTTTTAATTACAAAATAAGGAGGATTTCCTATAATTAAATCAAATTTGGTAGTGAATTTGTAAGTTAAATAATTATCATTTATTAATATTAAATTATCCGAATTATAATGTTTTATTGATTCATAAATTTTCTTATTCAATTCAATACCACAAATATTATAATTACTATTCATATTATTCAGTTTTGATATATATTCACAAGAACCACAAGATGGCTCTAAAATTGTTTTAACATCTTTCATATAAGGTGCTAACAGTTTAATATTATATGAAATAGTTGTCGGGGGTGTAAAGAATATACCGTTATTCTTTTTTTCGACTTTACTAATATCTGCTGTTATTTTTCGCGATAAATCAGAATAATCATCAGTTTCAATGTTATCCATTACCAATTGTGTATTAGTATGTAATTTTGTATTTTCGTTAATCAATTTTTTATTAATAATATTTTCAACAACCTCCTCTATTTTACTCTTATTATCTTGACAGGGTTTTTTTTTAATTAAGTCTTTATCAAAATGTGACTTTTGAGAAAATTCTTTCAAACAGCGGTCGCAAGTATATTTCGGCATTATATAATATATCTAACCATTTTTTTATTTAACTAACACATAATTCCTTCTTACCCAACGTGGATTCGCTCGCTAATTCGCGTAACAGTTTCAGCTTGATTTTTTCGGGTAGTTCGGATGAGACCATATTGCTCGGTTGCTTGCTCGGTTGCTATGCTCGGTTGTTGGGTGCCTTACGCTATAATGTGACGTCCCGTTTCAATTTTATACACGATGGTTCACTAGCTGTAGATTTATATGGAATGGGTTCTGAAAGTAAATGATATTCTCTCTTGTTTAACACGTTTTTCTATTGGAATTTCATGGGTAAACTCCTTTTGAAAGTTACCGCCCATTTGAAGCATCAGTCCCGAGACGAGATTGAAGTCTGTTTTGAGTTTTTTATCTTTTTTACTGCGAATTCTGAATTTGCGTGTTGAACCAAAAGATATTGACACTACACCAGCGGTTTTATGTAGATTTTGCTCATCGTCACTGTGGGCCGAAATGTAATCTTCTCCGCTTTTATATTTATTTACAAGGATTCCATTATAATTTGCGTTATACTTGGTATTTACGTAACTCAATATTTCCTTTAATGGTTCAGTCATCGGTTTTGAGTCAGCGCGTTGATTTGAATAGTGATACCCGACACTTTCATCACTGAAAAATCCTACACACCGACGTTGTTTGCAAACACGACCGTATATTACGATTTCTGGATATTCATTTAATGAATTTTCCACGTCACCAACACATTTATTTAAGAGATTTGTATCGGGAAACATATCTACGAGAACAAACGAGCCGTTTTCACTCATCGCATTCACCGCTTCCTGACTTTTCCTATTATCTTCAATACCACTATTCTGTGTTGCATCTTGATTGCTCGCCATTTCCGAACTGATCATTTTTGTGTGCTATCTATATAATCTCCTTTTTACTTTCAATTTTATACACAAGTAGCAGTGAGCGATGAATCCATCAAACGTCACTTCGCTGGTGAGGTTGCGTATGAGATTGAGTGTAAAATATTGTTGATGTATCGGACATTTTAACCACACAATAAGAAAAGACCCTTATGGGAGTTTTCTTATTGAAGTTTATACACTTATTTGGTGTTGCTGGTTGTATTTACTCCTATATATTTTATTTAACAGGTATTCAAATACTCATCAAAATGTTCGGTTTGGGTCATAGTGCGGTGTTCAAAATACTCATCTATCAATCGCGCAACACCCTTGCCGATACCATAAATCTTTTTGGGACCAAATGCCAACTCGCACCCGTTCGTAACCGGATAGTCAAGCTTGCTGATTTTATCGGCAGCATTACTGTATATTTCTCCGCGCGGCCAAGCGTATCTGTCATCGTTTGTTACGCTATTAGACAATTTTAAGAGCGCATACGCTATCTCGAAATTCTTATTGGGCGGCGTAGTAGACGCAACGATTGGGTTGTCGGCTTTCTTCGCTGCCTTCTTCGCTGCCTTCTTCGCTGCCTTCTTCACTGCCTTCTTCGCTGCCTTCTTCGCTGCCTTCTTCACTGACTTATTGACATCATCGAGAAAGAGCGCGGTATTTTCGACGAAATCATTATCGTGGATATTAACCATTATGTTCTCGGTTTGCGTTTGCGTATTCATTGTTTGCTTGTTGCTTGCTTGTTGTTTGTGCGCTATCCATATAGTGTCATTTTTCGTTTCAATTTTTTTTGGTATTTTATCTCGGTGTTTTGTCTCTGGGTATATGAAATAAAAAATGGGTTATTACCCTACCTTTCTACTGCCTATGTTATATTTATTATTTATGTTCTAACAAACCCTGTAAGTACCACACTCTGACGTACACCGTACCTTTTGTTCGTTTTTCGCCTCCCAAACACCGTATCGTAGACCATTTTTTTCAAGTTCAGTTTGAGAACCAACACGTTCATAAATTAGATTTTGCAATGTTATTAACTAATAAATGCAATGTTATTAAATAATAAATGCAATGTTATTAAATAATAAATGCAATGTAAAATAAGTTGTAGCTTCGGTGAAATAGTAGATAAAATAACAATTTTAAGAATAAAATCGAAAAATATAACTAATATTAAAGCTTTAAAAAATATAAATTTGGAATTAAAAACTATTCAAGATGAAATTCCATTAACTAACACTAAAGATAATTTATTTGATAAATTACATAAAATAAATCAAAAATTATGGATTTTAGAAGATATTATTCGTGAGAAAAGTAAAAATAAGATATTTGATGATACTTATATACAAATTGCAGAATCTATTCATAAAACGAATGATGAAAGATGTAAAATTAAAAAATTAATAAATGTCAAATATAATTCTAAATTAATTGAAGAAAAGAGTTATTATAAAAATGAAATAAAGCTAGCTAATGAAGATATTAAGAATTTAGATAAAGGTAAAATATTATATACTAATGGTGATTATGAAGAATCATATAAAATTCTAAATAGATTAATGAAAAAATATAAAAATTATAATATTTACGATAATTTTTTTGTAGATCTAATTTTTGCTTATAATAATATTATAAGTATTTTTAATTATTCTAATGAGCATAAAAATAAAATTGAACATATAATTAAAAATTTAGAAACCTTAGATATTTTATTTGAGTTAAAAGAATATTGTAAAAAAATGTATGCAACTTATTGTCTTTCTAATAAATATTATACAAATAATTATCTTAATATAATAAATTATATTATTGGACCAAATGTTAATTATAATAATATGTCATTTTTTAAAGAAAACGATAAAAATAAAACATTGTTAATTTATGATGGGGGTGGAATAGGGGATAAATTTATGTTTTCTAGATTTATACCCGAATTATGTCAAAAATATAAAGAAAATAAAATTATTTTTTTTATAAATGATAATATTGCATGGTTTTTTAATGATTGTTTTAAAAATATAGAAAATTATAGATCTGTATCCTATTCACAACCAATCTTAATAGGAAATTTCGATTACCATTGTAGTTTATTATCTTTAATGAAATATTTAAAAATAGACTATAATGATATTACATTTTCACCATTATTGAAAAATATAAATTATAAATATGAAGAAAAACATAAAAAAATTATTGAAAATATCAAAAATAATAAGAATAAAACATTCATTTTTAATTGGAAAGGTAATTCGCAAAATTTACACGAAAAATATAATAGAAGAATGGATTTAATAAATGCAATACCATTATTTCAATTACCAAATATTAATTGGATAGTAATAACAAAAGATATAACAAATAGTGAAAATAAAATTCTTAAAAAATATAAAATTAGTAATTATGGAAATATTTTAGATAATGGTAATGACTGTTTTGAAGATTCAATAAGTATCATTAATAATGTAGATGGTGTTATTTCAACCGATACATCTTTAGTTCATTTATCTGCAAATTTAAATGTGAAAACATTTGTTCTTTTAACATTAGGATGCGAATGGAGATGGACTAGAAATGACAAAAATACAAATTGGTATCCTAATAGTATATTAATACGTCAAAATAAATTTAATGATTGGTCTAATGTAATTGATGAACTAATCAATAAGTTATATAATTAATAATTTTTTATTAACTAAACACACAATTCTCTCTTACCCAACGTGGATTCGCTCGCCAATTCGCGTAACAGTTTCAGCTTGATTTTTTCGGGTAGTTCGGAGGTGGTTGACCCGGCGATTTCGATGTATTTATCGCGGAGATTCGTGTCTCGCATCCAATCCGGATACATTTGCTCGAATGCGGTTGTCCACTTCTTTTGGATGCCATATTCGGCTGTTTTTATTAATTTCTCTCCATTGTCTTCTTCCCATCCATCATTCTCATCCTTCACATACCACTCCTTGTTCTTTACATTCGTACAATGGAAAGGTCGCTGTGTAAGTGAGAGTGGTTTTAAGTTTTTTAAAACTACGTTCGATATACAATCCTTCTTGCTCTTGGACAAGTCATCCATAGTAACAAGCAGTTGATTGGCAAAGTTCTGTATAGACATTGCATCGGCGCATTTCTCATTGAGAAACATATTAACATTGATGACGTTGTTGTTGCTGTTTGTGATGGTTGTGTTGCCTAATGTGGGTAGAATTTCTTGGACACACATCATTTGCTCTTGTAATTTTTTATTTTCAATAATCAACGCTTTAACTAAGTCAACTGTCTCATCGGTAGTAAGTTTTTCAATATTTGTTTCTTTTTCATCTGGTGTATATTTACACTCCTTTTTGTGTCTGTAAAAACTGGAATGATGTTTATAAATTTTACCGCATAAACATTTATATGGAACTTTTTCTGTAGCTTTTATGTAGCATACATTGTTTTTATGTTTGTTGGTTTGAAGATGTCTTTCAAATTGTGATTTTCTCTTACTGTAATAATCACACTTTTCACAATAGAATTTAAACCCATTTTTATGGAACTCTTTTTGTAGCATTTAGTTCTTATATATGCTACATATAAAGTTCCTAAATACTTATAAAAAAAGAAAAAATAGACAAAAAATATGCTTACCATAAAATACCTACATAGATTTTATGGTAAAATAATGGTTTTCCTACATCCTCGTCTGATGCACGTTTTTTAACACGTTTTTAAAAGTATTTTGTATTTTTTAAAATAGAATTTTATATTAAAATTTACGATACTTCGCAAATATCTTTTTGTGCTACAAAATTATAATTCTTATAAAATTCAAACGTAATGTATAGAATAATCATTAGTCCAATTACGATACGATTGTAAATAATAATATTTTTAATATTTTCCTCTTTTGTTTCAACCCTTGTTGTTAAAACATAAATCATGTCTGTTTGTTTATTATTTTTTTTCTCTTGTTTTTCAATTCTGTTGATAAGGTTATTAATATCAACAACATTCTCATAGATATAAACCATTATTGCAAATGTAGTAAATAGGAAATTATATTTAATCAATTTTTAATTAAATATAAAATCAAAAAATCTCCTCATAAAGCCAATTGTCTTCGTTGTTTGATTCTACTTGGTCTTGCGGAACGTAATTCTCGTCTAACTGTATAATTTTCGCATCTGACTCCATATATTTGCGTGTTTCTTCGTTTATATTCGACATGTGTAATGATGTGGAATTCGTGTATAACTGCTCTATTTCGTTATTGTATCCATATTCCACCCTAACATTTTTTAGTAAACATTTGTATACATCCATTTACACAATCTGAATTAATATTAAAGTTTGCTGTTTTAATAAAGGCATAAAGTAAATCATCTAGTTCATCATATGTCCATTTTTCATTATCATTACTGGTTATTTCGTGTAAAATAATATCATTATCATTAGAATACTTTCCTAAACTTATTTTGTGTTTTCTGAATCTTATTTGTTTATTCACCAAATTATCATTACCTCCCAGTCCTCCTTCTGACCTTTCTAAATAG
>Ga0209832_1000455_pt1 | contig 25125 bp, 43 predicted proteins | sample COGITO_mtgs_1104_2_FD_185516 | JGI IMG/M metagenome (GOLD analysis project Ga0209832, IMG submission 185516) | Pelagic marine microbial communities from North Sea - COGITO_mtgs_110407 (SPAdes) (version 2) | ecosystem: Environmental > Aquatic > Marine > Epipelagic ...
TAAGAAAATAATTTTATTAAAAAAACGTCATTATTAATAGATAAAATATTTAGATAACAGTAGTTAAAAATGTATGTGTCCTGGGGTACCACATTTACACAAATACTTTTATACTTATACTAGCAAAAGAAGGCGATATTTATGTAGAAGGGTATACTTTACGTTAGATTTTATGGTTATATAGAAAGTATGTCTAAACTATATCTATTTTAAAAATATATATTTTAATATTTTTAAAGTAAATGATTTGGTTAATATACCTATATTATTTCCAATCACATACTCTCTCACGGTAACCCATACCCCAATTAACTTTCAGATTTTCACACTCCGATTTGTCAGTTATTTTCGGACAAGCAGAATAGCTACTGTCTAAATTATATGCAGACAAATAACCTAACTCTAAAGAATTTGATTGACACGTTTTACAACTTTTTAAATTACAACTTTTGCTCTCGGTGGGTGGGCATGCATCACCACCATTTTTTGGTCCATAAGTCATATTCCAGGTTCTTGTTTGTGTTCCAGGACCACATGAATTGGAACAACCGCTCCAACCACCCCAACCACCACCACAATTAACCTTAATATCCTCAATAACCTGATCACCGTCATCATATTGACATGAAATACCACCCCCACTGGATTCTGTTATTAAGTTATATGTTTTTAGCTGTTTACCTTCACTTTCATCTTTTGTACCATATTCCCATTCAAAAACACAATCTTGTTTTTGTGTCACGGGGGACGAGCCTGGGGTCGAGGATGGGGTCGAGGATGGGGTCGAGGATGGGGTCGAGGATGGGGACTGTGATTTCTTACTGGTGTCAGATTTGGTAATATACCGAATCAATAAACCCCCACCACTTGAAATGAAACATAAAAAACAAGCAACACCAACTATTACATATATTTTATCGGAATTGTTATTATTGGTCATAATAACTTATAATAGCTATATATTATTTTTAAAGTAAATGATTTGGTTAATATACCTATATTAGTTTTGTTGATCAAATAGAGACTTATAATGTTGCGGGTTATCAGCTACTTTAGAATCTGTATTGGGATCAGGGTCATCGACAAATTGTAAACCTACTATATCGGTGTTTTCTTTTTTAGGCCATTGAACTTTAATAACATATCCGTCATCACGTGGACATGGTTTACCCGTACCAAGTTGTGTTTGGTCATGGGTATATTTCCAAAATTGACAATCGTGTTTATTACGCGAACGCCGCGCCGTCTTTTTTGATCGTGGATCGTCAGAAGGTCCACACCCAAACTTATCCGTTCCCGGGGTTGATTTATTCTTCTTAACTTTTGAATATACACCAACACAATCCTTACTTGAGGACGAGGATGGGGACGAGGATGGGGACGAGGATGGGGACGGCGACGGCGACGGTGACTGTGACGGGGATTTCTTACTGGTATCAGATTTAATAATGTGTCGAATAAATAAAGCTGCACCACTTGAAATGAAACATAAGAAACAAACAATACCAACTATTACATATATTTTATCGGAATTGTTATTATTGTTATTCATAATAAACTTATAATAGCTATATATTATTTTTATACACAGGTTATACTTCTTTGTATAAAAACGATTAATTATATTTTACTTTTTACTTACCACATCCACACGATTTGGTAGATTTTTTTGTAGTCACACCGTTAAGAATATATACGGTAGCTACTATAGCTGTTATCATTAAAATTGTATTTGTCTTCATTTTTACTTATTAACAATATTATTTTTCAGACGATGACTTCTTAGTAACACTTCCTTTACTTTTTGGAGATTCGCTTGCATTTTTCTTAATACGATCACTACGACGAAAGTTTAATTTATTTTTAATCACACGAAGTGGAGATATTGCACCAGCTCTTGCCGCTAATCTTCTCGAAAGACCCCGAAGATTCATCGCGTCTCGCGCATTTTTAGCTTCCTGACCTATACGGACTCTTTTTTCACCTTTGGTATTCTTAGCTTTCACTTTTTGAGATTGTTTCAAAGACAATTTATTACCCATTAATTCGATATTATTTCTTCTGGGAAATCCCAATCTCTTAACTACATTAACCATTTCTTTTTGTCGATTAGTTAGTGGTGTACTAGCAGAACCAACACTACTGCGTCGAGATCCAGATGATTTTGATTGTGAACGCGTTTTCATGGATGACGGAGAAGGTGATTTATACATGGAGAAATTCATGGAAGATGTATCACCGTTTAATGCATTCCTCTGTTTTTGCAACGCAGTCAATCTCTTCGTTAAAATTTTACTCGGACTTGGTGTTCTAGTTTGATTTTTAATTAAAAATTGTTTAGCCTGTTTATCAATTGCATTAGTAACCTCTTTTATAGAAGCGTTTAAACTTTTCTTTTGATTGTTTTTAGTGACCATCCTATAATAATACTTGCTATTTTAATTCGGTACTATAAAAAATGAAACCCCAAACATTTATATCTAACACTTTTTATTGTCGTAAGTTTCAGTTCACCACAATAAAAATTGATTTTACCATTTTTTCGTTTTACGCTCATCGTCTCTTTCTTTTTTTCCGATTGACCATTTAGACTCTTTATTAAACTTATTGTAATCAATCTCTTCACCAAATATACCAATTAAGAATTTCTTTATAGGGTTTATATTCTTTTCATTACTAGACTTTTTCAATTTCTTTGTTTCAGTATACGTGACGTATTTGGGTAACTTTTGTGTACCCCCTTTATTTTTTTTGCACGTAACCACTACTAATTTCGGATTACTCGCTACAACTATCATCTGTATTATCATAAGTTTTTTCTTGTGTATCCTTTAAAATTTCTAAACGTTCTTTCTCCAACTGATTAAGAACTTTTATATAAGCCTTCTCCTGACGACCATATGCTAATGAACATCGACCACGTGTTCTTTCTATTGTTGTTTCTATACACTGGAGTCGTGCAGATTCCTTTTCTACAGAAATAACGTTTGTACACACACGTCTAGACGTATTTGGTCTGGAAAAAATGGTAGATGAGAGAGGGGGTCTCAACATACTATTGTTTTTTATTTTTTTTATTCATGTTCGCCGTGACTCTTGAACCATTTTCGAGTCCCTGCATACGACCCTAAAAAGGATGCTATTGACATGGTAGTAATTTTTAAGAATAGTTCTTTCATTCTTTTATTCTTAAAGATCCCTAATTTTTAAACTAGTTTCGTAATCTTTATAACTCATTCGAGTCGTATACATATTAGCAGAAACTGATGTCATTATGGCGAGAAAAGACATGTAACCATGTATAAATGTAATTCTTTTCATTATTATTAATGTTTGATATTTTTTATCGTGGTCCAAATAAGGCTATACCGTCGTTAAAGTGTTCAACTGCGACCAAAGACACTAACCCAATCATCGCCCATCTACCATTGTTTAATTCAGCCTCTTTATTAAACGGTCCAATCTTTTCATCTTTATCAACAAGTTTAAGTTTTGAAAAAAGTGATCCAGTAACGATAAGTCCTGCAACAATCTGCAATACAAAAAAACCCGCAGTTGGATATGTAACCGTATCACTCGTACCGTCTAAAAGTGTAAATGTACGTGTTTTAAAAACTTGGTTCCAAACGGCTTCGTTTTTAGTAAACTCATAATACAATGCCATGATCCATCCAATTTGTGCAACTCGACCGTTGATCATTTCAACTGATTCAGGGTTAGCAAACGTTTCGAGAGTTGGTGAACCATTTCGGGTCGCATACTTATTCAACCATGCAGCTGATAATGCTTTCATTTTAGTATCGGATGAATGATGGTGACTCTCTATATCTTCATGGGTTACGTATTTAGGTTCATCGCTTGATGTATCCATAAAAGTATTGTCATCTTTATTCGAAGATCGTTTTAAGCGGGTAGTTCTGTACAATTTGGGTGTAAAGGGGGTAATTCTGAGACCAGATATCATTTTTATTATAACATCTTATACATTTGTTTCTTTAATTTATTTATTTTCATTACATTTAATTAAATAACCAACACCCACAACACCGTTTTTTAGTGTCCTGGACGAGTGGTTTGCTAGGTTTGTTTAGTTTTTTATCGATAAGTTTAGGTACAAATAGAAATGGTAACATGTATATCATTATTATCATTTAGAAAGTAAATGGTGAAAGTATTCACAGAACTTTTTAAGTTTAGGGTCAATTTCATTTAACCATTTCTGTTTATCGCGTATAATTGCATATCCAATTCGAGAATCATTGTACTGTTCAATAAGCTCACAGTTGTTAACGTCCATCATTTCCATATATGTTTGACATTGAATTTCTTCATAATCACGAACAGTTTTAAATAAATTTTTCGTTCTATTCTTAATTTCAACGATCGTCTTATTACCATCATAGTCATGTCTCACTCTATCGATACGACCAACGATTTCATACGTAGTGCCTTCAAGAGAACAAATTGGGTACGTATAAAAGTTTTCGTCAACTTCAAGGTCACTATAATTATCAGCCGTGGTATCCTCGTGTCTTGTTCCATGGTTAGTGTATAAAGTCTTACGTAAATAATCAATTGCACACTTTTTATCATCACCCCGTAAATTGGAATATAAATCAAGTTGGTTAGAAACTGCTTTGAATTTTCTCTCTACATCAATGGAATTGAAAGATTTATACGTTTCCGTATCTTTCAATATATCCAACGAGAATTTACACTTTTCAATAGCTTCAACTGCACGCTGATCCTTTGTTTTACCTTCAAACGTATCAGGTTTATATTTACTCCAAAGGTTATCGATAATCTCGAGAGGTTTCTTATATTGATTTTTACCAATAATTGCAGCAACATCAGATGCTTTAATAACAACTCTATCAACCCCAATATCACGAATTTCCCATTTTTTATCACGCATAACGTTATATACTTTACCACACGCGCGTGCATCATTCAAGGCATCGTGAGCACCGTCAAATTCTTCACCAAATATGTGATCGTATAATGTAATCAATTTGTGATTGTTTAACGTAGGATAAATAGACCGTGCCATATCAAGTGTATCAACAAATGTAACTTCGTCAAACGGTTCTGTATCAAAACCTCGACGATAACACTCAGAAAAGAATACGTTCTCGTCAAAAAGAGAATTGTGTGCAACCAATAATTTAGTATCTTTTGTAGCTTCCTTAAGAGATGCGTAGAGATAACCAAACGGTTGTCCGTTTTCTCTCGCATACTCCTGTGTAATACCATGAACATGTGTTGCATCAACATCGAATGTATCTGGGTACACTGTACCGTGATAAGAACCAACCTCTTCACCTTTATAATTATATTTAACGAACGCTAAAGTTAACATTCGACACTTATCGAATTTATGAACATTATCAACTGTTGCCCTTTCACCTTTACGTGTTTTAGGAAGTCCTATAGTTTCTGTATCCCAGGCAATATAATTCATTGTATTTTTTTAGAATGATTTCTTTAACTATAATTTACAACTTAGGTTTATTTTGTTAATATAATATATAATGGAATCCAATAAATTTAATGTAGAATATTTTTCAAGGGAAGTAGATAAATATACTAAAAGATTGACAAATTTTATCAAAAAACAACCCAAGAAAAAATTATTAGAAATACGATCGAAAAAAAAATTAGTACCACCACCAAGCAACAGTTTTCAAGTGGCAGGTGAAAGGGTACCATTAAGATATACTCAATTAGAACGTATGGCTAATAATCTTAAAAATACAAATTTAGAATCAGAAAAAAAACAACGTGATCGTTTATATTTAGCAAAAAAACAAAATAGAGATAGAAGAATGTTTGCGACTATAAATCCACCAAGTGGTGATTCTGGGTCACGAGCACACAAGAGAAGAAGAGACAAGGCGTACACTAAGTTTATGAAAGAAACTGTAAATATGAATTTTATGAAAAACAAAAATGATTCAAAAAATGAAAAAATGATAGCATACAAAAAAAAGTTTTTAAATATGACTAAAAAGATCAATGATCAACTCCATTCAAGATTAGTATCTAGATCCGATAAAATACAAAAAGTTGTATTATCTAAAAATAATAGTGATCCTATAACACATACACCCTTTAAAAATGATGAAATCATTTTAAGTACAGGGAAACCTGGACAATATTTTAGTTTAAACTCGTTTGAAAAATTATTAAAACGTCAAAAAACACGGGAATATGTTAGCAATAATACAGGTGTTCGAACAGTTGGAGAAATAAAAAGTCTTGCTAAAAATAATAAATCTAAGAACGTAATCGTATACAAAAAGAACCCACTTAATCGTCAGCAAATACAGGCAAAAAATGTAAAGTTTGTTCGTGTAGTCATTAATAAAAAATAAAATATGAGATAATATAAATGAGTTCATCTTTGCGTAATACAGCTGATTCAAAATCGATATCCGATAAAAAATATTTAAAAAAATTATACGAAAAACAGGAGAAAATAAGAAAAACTTTAGCGGATGAAACAAATCGTGTCAATTCTAATATTAAAATAAAAACTAATACTTTAAATAAAATCGGCATTAATTATGCTAAACTAGTAGCACTTAAACATCAATATGACCTTTATGGACTTTATAATGGTGATCTTATGTCGACAATAAATAAGTGTACAAAAGTACACGAACAATTACGCGAAGTAATAAATAAACGTATACAAATAAGAGAAACGCTACATGTTGCTACAATAACGTATATTCAAGATCTAGGGTATGTGGGATTAGTAAAAAATTCAAACATTTCTGATGTACCCGCACTTGTCGACACTTTGAGTAAAAACTTTACAAAACATAAAAGTATGTCAAAATTACAGAGTGGTGTCACTAGAATAGGAACAAAACAGAATAGCACTAATAGACCAATTAACACGATCCAAAATTCTTTAGAATTCAGTAACAAAAATAATAATAGTCGTCGATAAAAAAATAGGTAACAAAAACATTTTTTATATTATTACACACTTAATAATATAAAAAATAAACATTATTTTCTAAAATTTTCTAAGAACCGTCGAGCTATCATTATCCACGCAACACTCATAAAAAATATTTCACCGTCAGTATTCATCTATACTATATTAAGGTAAAATAATATCATCACCGTCTCTATACGAGTCAAAACTATCAAACGCATCTTTAAACGTTCGTAAAGTACCCATCGGTTTCACGCGACTTCTTAAATCACACGACGCGATCATTTCATAGACAACACTACCATCAACGATCTCTTCTTCGACAAGTATCTCTTTCAAGTGTTCGAGTTTAACACGATATGTATTAAGGAGTTCCTTCACTTCCGTATAACAATTTTCAACTATATCGTGTATTTCTACATCAATATGGTTTGCTGTCACTGGAGATATAAGATCAGGGTTAATGTTCATTTTACCTATAGTTTCACTCATACCGTATGTGGTCACCATTTCACGCGCAATGTTAAACGTTTGTTGAAAATCACTGGACGCACCTGTAGTAACGTGGTCACGCCCATAAACGATTTCTTCTGCGGCGTGACCACCGAGTGCGACCTTAATTTGTGATAAAAGGTAATCTTTCGTGTACATACCTATATCATCCGTCGATGGTTGGAAATACGTAACACCACCCGCGTCCCCTCTTGGTAATATACTTACTTTACGAACTTCGTCATATTCACGCATGAGTACACCGATAATGGCGTGTCCTGCCTCGTGGTACGCAACTCGTGCCTTGCGTGCCCCAGAAACGGAACGATTTCCTTTAGCACCGACAACTATTCTTTGGTACACGTCTTCGACAATATCCGGTGTTATCATTCCAGATTTCCCATCTCGAACGGCTCGTATAGCACACTCGTTCATAACATTTGCAAGATCGGCACCTGAAAACCCCGTCGTTTGTTTTGCAAGATCACGAAGACTTACATCGACACTTAACATTTTATCTTTGGCATGTACTTTGAGTATCTCTTCGCGTCCGTGTACATCGGGTAAAGAAACTTGTATTTTACGATCAAATCTACCGGGTCGTAATAACGCATCGTCGAGTATATCGATACGGTTTGTTGCACCTATAACAACAATTTGAGAAGTGTTATCAAACCCATCCATCTCGGTCAGGAGTTGATTAATTGTTTGTTCACGTTCATCGTTTGCCGCAAACCCGTTCATACTTCTTTTCTTACCGATCGCATCAATTTCGTCTATAAATATAATACATGGTTCATTTTCTCGGGCTATTTCAAACACTTCTCTGACCCTTTTTGCACCTACACCCACAAACATTTCAACAAACGATGACCCTGAACACTGAATGAATGGAACGGACGATTCGCCCGCGATCGCGCGTGCTAAAAGCGTTTTACCTGTACCCGGTTTACCAGTTAATAACGCACCTTTTGGTATTTTAGCACCCGTACCAAAATACTTTTCGGGTTGTTTGAGAAAATCAACTATCTCTTCGAGTTCATCCTTAGCACTATCTATACCCTGAACATCCTCAAAACGCGTTGTTATTTGATTCTCTACGTCAATATCATTTTTCATCATTGAAAATGCACTTTGACCACCACCCGTAAACATTCTAAAAATAGCAAAGAAACCTATGGTAATGAACATGAACGATACAAAATCATTAAAACTTCCACCAATCGGTGTTCGAACTAAATCAAATTCAACTTGACTTTCAGACATTGTTTTCCAAAAATCTTCTGAAGGTGTATAATACGACGTACCTACAGTTCCATTTTTTTCTTCGAAATATACGATATCACTTTGTGGATTTATTTCTGCTTTAACGATTTCGTTTTTCTTAACACCTTTAATAAAATCGCTATATATTCGGTGTTCATATTCGGGTTTCTTTTCGATTTTTAAGGGCGGGGAACTAAATAATTTTGATACGGTTAATATGGTCGCCATTATACTTAATTGTAAGAATATAATTACAATAACGGGGTGTTTATCTATGAATTTTTTTAGTTTTTTACGTTTTTTTCTTAAACGTTTACGAAACTGTTTCCAGTTCATCTTATAGTATATTTTTATATTAAACTCTAGTATATCTCGCAAAAATCTCCTTTTCACCTGTGTAATATAACTTATATGATTCAATAATACTTGGTACTTTGTATTTATCGGGCATACACGCCGGTATTCGTGTAAGCCCGTGTTTAAAATCGTGTATAGGGTAATATGCAGTTTCACTTTCACGAAGTTCGAAGTGTGAAGGTTTATTTTTATATAACCAAAGTATATGTTTAGAACACGCGTGTATTTTACCGAACCGTTTGTTATATTCAAGTGCAAGTGACATTCCTATTTCACCTGCAAAATTATAGTTATCAATACTTGATGATATCCACAGCGTTGTAGGGTGTTTCTTATGTGCAGCTTTATACCCTCGACGCGCTCCGTTTACGGTATAAGGTGCATTTGATTCTACATATTCGGTTTGGTCCGAGTAAAACCATGCGGTATACATCATTTGACATATTTCGAGTAGAATCTTGATTACATGTTGATCACAGTACATATAAGCAAGCTCTTCGGGGTTCATAGATAAAAAGAAAATATTCATTTTGTAAATTGTTTTTTATTAAAAAAAAAGTCTAACTTAAGTTTTAATCATCTCCTCCATCTGACACGTAATCTTCCTCAACAACTTCTTCTTCTTCGTCTTCGTCATCAATTTCAATCGCTTCATCTTCCTCTGGTTCGTCATCGTCTTTCTTTTCTTCTGGATCTTCATCTTCTTCAACAATTTCTTCTTTTTTCTTAGGCTTCTTCTTCTTTTTAGTTGAAGTTTTATCAAATAACTTTTCTAACTTTTTCCATTTAATCTCTATTAATTTATTTCTTTTTTTGTGTTTATCTTTCACAGATTGTATAAATTCATTTGAGTATCCGTGTGATTTTAACACTGATAAAACACTTTTTATAGGTGGGACCTTGAATTTCGAATAATAATTTTCATTCAAGATTGCCATTTGTGGTATTAATTTAACTTTAACTTTACCATTTTTCAAAACGGTTGTTTTTAAGACGATACTATCAAGGTATTCTATATGTTTTTCAACATTTGTACATTTTTTTTGAATAGGTTGAATTTCTTCCACATTTGGTTTTTTAAAAGGAATACCCATTTTTTTACAGTTTCTTTCCAAGCTTTCCAAATAATCTTTTTTGTTTTGAACATAAAAAGGTGGGCGTTCAGGTTCAGGTTTATATTTAGCATTAACAATATCATAAACAAGAGAACCGGGTAAAAGTTTTTCTCGAAATGGTTTATTTACGTGGTTATTTTTATCTTGCATAAAACAGCCAGGTTTATTTAACATTTGGGACGAGTTTGAGGATAGTGTAGTCATTTTATCTTACTTATACTTCTATTTTATTACAACTTAGGTCTAATTCACATTCTAAAATTTGGTGAGCCGAAAAGTATTTAAGAGACTCATACGGTCCCCAAAGTTCAATAACTTTACGCTTTTTATCGTACCACATGTACGAGAGATCAAGGTAACGCGTTAACCAATAAAACTTTTTACCGTTCTTACCGATAAATTTAAAAATATCATCCTCATTATAAGCAGATACGTCAAACTGACTGTAATGAGCACTTGGTGGGTTGTATGGAGCCATGGTCCTTTTGGTTTGTCTTACTGTTATTAAGCGTCTCTTGTTTAAGCCTTATATGTTTTTGTGTATAGAGTCCTTTTTTAGCTTTCTTATCGTTCTTAGTGACACGAGTCTTAAAGGGATCTTTCATATATTACTTTTTTATTTTTTATTGACCGACTTGGGTCTATTTGGTCTTAAAAAAAGTCCTCTTTGTAACTTTGCCATGGATTTAATAAAGTTAGAAGGTAAAGATATTTTGGTTTTACGTTTTAAACCATTTAACTGTTTCTTCACGGTCTTATTATTAGGTGTCTGTATACGCGTAGAAGGCATTTATTTATACTAACATTTTTTTTATTTTTTAGCCGATTTTTTATTTTTCAGGGGACTATTAAACGCGTTATTTAATTTCCTTTTGAACGCCATTCTTTCCTTCGATTCTTTTGCTTTAATATTATCAAGAGCTTTGCTATATTCTTTATTTACTTTTTTCATATTATTATCTATACGCAAGACTTTCTGTATAAGTTGTACCTGTCTATTACGATTATTTTCACGTTTAAGTAATTCCTGTGTATTCAAAAACTCTTGTCTAAGTCTGTAAAATTCCTTTTGTATATTTGATATTTTTTTTTCATCAAACAACCTTGTTGACATTATTAATATAAACCTATTTTTTATTTTTTTTAGATTTTTCGTTTTTTTCGTTTTTCTCCAGTAACTTTTTGAATGTATTCGGTACGTTTGTAGTATTATTATTGAATGTCAATTTTTTAACAGTTACATTTTTATTATTAATCGCATTCGTACGAGACTTTTTTTTAGCCGGTTGACGAGGTATAGTAGTATTACCAATTTTAAAGTTAAAAAAATTGTTAAATAAACTACCTAAAGTTGATGGTAGGGACGACGGTGGAGAATTATTAGCTTTTCGTTTTCCCATATACTATCTATAAATAATATAAATACGGAAATTTCGTAATTATATTATTGATTTATTTTTAACGATTTAATTAAAACAATATCTTTAATGGCTTATTTTCACGCCTGGATTTGGATTTTTTTGTCCGGGGTGACGTATTTTGATTTGCTTGTTTTTTCGCTTCATTAAGTCTTTTGTTAATTTCTTTATTATTATTAGTAAAATTATTAGAAGTTTTTTTCTTTGTCTTAGTCTTAGGCGATGGCGATCCAAAAGATTTAATAAAATTTATAAATGATTTTGATGGTGATGATTCTAATTTAACAGGTCTTATAAGTTCCTTAGCCTTTTGTCGCTTAATTGGTGTATTTCGTTTAGGTTGAGTAACCGTGGCAACATATTCAGTAGGTTTTGGCATTTCTATTATACCCTGAGATTTTACTTACCTGCACACATACCACAATATTGCTCCTGTTTTGGGTTATACATGAATGTATAGAGTATTAATAAGGTAAAAGTTGCTGATAACAATATATAAGTGTCTTTCATTTTACTAATACACTATATTAAAATTCATCGTCGAGACTAACATCAGAACCCGAATCGTCACTTTCGTCGTCGCTTGGTAATACGTATTCATCATCAGAGTGATCAACGAGTGTGTATGATCCATTTTTAAGTTGTTCATAAAGCCCTGTACTTTCAAGGTTAGTTGTATCATAAAATCCAGAAATACTTTCTTTCGGTACGCTTATGAGATCTTCATCAAAATCCCAAAGTTCATAACCACAATAATCTAAAATCGAAACTAAATATTCCGATCCTAAATCTTTACGTATTTGTGCAATATTCGAAATACTGTCTTCGAATTCAATGTCAACAATTTGGTTTTCCATAATAAAAAGTCTACGTTTTAATTCTTAAAGTATATTAAATATGGAAATAAAGAACATTCTTAAAAATAGAGTTATAAACAAAAAAGATGCAGTTATGTTTGATATAGACGATACTCTTATTTTTACAAATGGGGTCGCGAATACAGAAATGATTAATTTATTAAATTATTGTAAAAAATTGGGGTATAAAATTATTATTATAACAGCTAGACCATTTTCAATAATATCACGTCATTTTACAGTGATGCAACTAAGAAAATACGGTATACTATACGATGAACTTTACTTAACACCCGCTATTAACAAGGGTAATCTGAAAAAACAAACAGGATACAATTATATTTTATCAGTAGGAGATCAGGATACAGATCTAACGCATAGCATGTACGGGGTAAAAATAAACGTTCTCTAAGTTTTCCATCTCCGATTACACGTATGACACGTAACAAACACTGTCATGGGTTCATCGGCGCTACGTGTTTGCATTTGGTAAAAAGTAGTTTTATATCCTCTACATTTCCCACACTTAAATAGTCCTTTATAGTCTTTATCATGCATGTAGTTAGCAGAGTGTAGTTTTTTCATTTCTACAACGGCTATTTTTTCTGCCATTTTAGCGTATGGTCCATCTTTCCACAACCCCTGTGGTGATGCATTAATAACCATAGTTGTTTTAAATTCACCTCTCAAAATTCTATCTTTGAGATCTGGTGAATTTTTTAGATTATACATAATACTCAAAAACTTTTGTTTATATCTCTGAACATGTTTACGATTGTCTGCTGCTGGACAATCACCTACTTCCAATGTTCGTCTATGTGCCCAATTGTATGTATTTCTTTCTAAATTTTGAACGATATTATTATCGATATCTAGTTCCATAACATCGGAATATTTTTGTAACGCGTATTCTCGATTAGATAACATCCTAAATAATTTATATAAATTAATATCGACTTAGGAGTTCCATTTTATTTTTTTTACAATCAGAAAATGACTCTGGGGAACACATGTTAAAAGGGTCTGATGTTGTAACTGGTTTATTGCGAGTTTCTTTCCAGGCAGTATCCAGAACAATGTTAGTGTATAAATCCGACCTGTATAGTATTACGTATACAAGTATAAGAGCAATCGAAAGTTTAAGTAAAGTATTCATTTATTAAAAGCAACTTTTTTTATTCATATAGAATAGATGACGCTTGCTGTTTTAATAAATGAGGAACGTAATGACATAGTAGAAATAGTTATCGACATTTCACCCGAAAAAAATGAAATTTTCAATATTCTAAGAGGTAAAGCGTCATTTGTAGGTCAGTGGCCTGATGAAGACGTTGTTATAGTTAAGTGTTCGGAATCATCAATTGAACTTAACCTAAACCAAAATAGATTACCCAGACCTTTTACAAACATGTTTATATTAGGTAAAATTTTACTTATACGCATGGACGAGTATTCAGAGCCACAGGACTTTACACTAAAAGAATACCATAAGTTAACTAGAGAATCACGACCTAGAACTCGTTCTTATCCAGGCTTAATCAGTCGACCCTTGAGTCGGAATATGAGCTACTCCTCTCAGAACAGCTTGTGAATATTTCATACATAGTTGAAAATGAGACTGTGCCCAATCCATTGGATTATTCATTTTAATACCAAATGGATTTTCATTTACAATTTTCATCATATCTTTACTTTCATTCATATGGTCTGTTATGTGCAACATAACAGTATCAACTTTTTGTAACCATGTTACATGGTCTTCTTTTTTAGGATCAAACTCTTTTACAAACGACATTTATAGTGTACATACTCACACATTCTTTAACCTTGTATCTAATCTTGATTTATAATATCTATCATCAATTTCACCGTCTATTTTCTGACCAGATAATGATATTCGTAATAAATCGTCCTTATATGCGAAAGTATGACAATAAAAGTAACATACACCCGTACCAGTTGACATTTCATCGAGTTGACTCTTTACCATTTCTTCAATGAAAATATATTCCCTTATATTTTCAGGTGTTCTTTTCTTGAAATTTATATTAGGGTTTATTCGAGAAACGGGTTGTTCCAAATTCATGTCCGGCCATACGCCGTAGTTTGATCGGTATTTACTCATATAGTCTATACATTGATCAGCAATCTTTTTTTTACTAAAACAAATTATACGCGGTTTACCATCTGGGTCAGTGATTGTTGTATATCCACCTTTCACGATACCTATAAAATGAAACTGCATTCTATCATATCATATCATAATAATTTAACCTTTATACTTCATCCATGGACTTAGTTGGTTCCGGTGTATTTTCAAGTGACTTTGTTAACATGTTTCGAGATATATCCATATTTTTCTTGTGCATTTTTAACCCTAATTTTTCACCGTTCGTTTCACTTGTTTGTGATAACCAACGTTTTAATAAACCTTCTCTATTTTCCATAATACGCGATGCAATATTTGTTTTACCATTGTCATATAGAGCCTCAATAAACGCGTCACCTGAACTTGGGTTATGTTCATTTGCAAAATCACATAACCAATTAAACTCACTTTTCATGGGTGACGTATCCATTTCATATACTTGTCCTAATGTATATTGTGTAGATCTAAACGTAAAATATTTTATAAGTACAGTATCGACATCGTCGAACGTTTGATCGGAATAATCACTTCCAGATGAACATTTTATACGTGTTTTTACATTTCGTCTTTTTACAGGTTTAATAGTACATGGTAATCTAATACTTTGTAGCATCATATTATTATATTATTAGAAAAAAAACCTTAAGTTAATTTATACAGATGAACTTTCCCAAAACACCGGGTCAATGCGAATATTTAAGGGTTATACAGTCTCCAAAACCTATTATAATCACAACCGGTCCGGCGGGTTCGGGAAAAACTATGTTTGGGTGTCAGGTCGCAGCAGAAAAATTAATAAATAAAGAATGTCAGCGTCTTATACTTACACGTCCAATAGTTGCGGCCGATGAAGATATGGGATACTTACCTGGTGAGATGGAAAGAAAAATGGAACCATGGACGAGACCTATGATGGATGTTTTCGAAAATTACCTTACACGTAACCAACTTGAAAAACACGTTTGTATAGAACCTTTAGGATTTATGAGAGGTAGAACATTCAATGATTCATTTATAATTGCGGATGAAATGCAGAATAGTACACCTAACCAAATGAAAATGCTTTTAACGAGATTGGGTGATAATTCTAAAATGATCGTTATGGGTGACCTGAAACAAAGTGATTTAGGTCCAAAGAACGGTCTTGCTGATCTTGTTAAACGAATAAAAGGATTAGATTTAAAATATATCGAACATGTCATCATGGACGATGAAGACATTTTGAGACACCCTGCAGTTGCTGAAATTTTGAAATTGTACTAAGATTTAAGAACATTGTTTTTTAATTTTTTAATCCGTTCCTGTACAGCTTTTATTTTGTTTTGGTATTCAGAAAATTCTTCTTTATGAAGTATAGCCCATTCATTCATCTGTTTGAGTACTTTTTTGTTATGAGAATACCAAACTATTACCTCTTTACTTATCTTATCACACGCTGTATATTCATCCATAACAGGTTTTGAACAATCTCGACCCATTTGACAATATCTTAAAATGTCTTCTAATTCAGCCATATTATCAGTATTAGACGTACCAAGGTCATCTATATGTTCAATTTCAGCACCGAGCATTATACTATCATTATATTATTTTTTAATTAATATAACTTATAGAATAAAATATTAAAATATTAAATGAAAACAATACTTAGTTTTACCACTATACCACCCAGATTCAAGTACTTAACCAATTATATAGAAAATTTAAAAAAACTTGAAAAATTTGATGAAATATGGGTTAATATACCTGAAAAATACAATAGATTTCCAGATTGGGATGGTATATTTCCACACAAAGAACTAGGTAAAAATATAATTTTAAATTTAGGTTGTGAAGACTTGGGACCCGGAACTTCGGCTTTTGCTCCTATTATTAAAAAAAGTGATGCCGATATACTCATAGTTGTTAACGATGATACGATATACCAAACAGATTTAATAGTTCATCTATTGGAAAATTTTAATACAAATAAACCTAAAAGTGCATGGGGTTTATCGGGTTTTAATTTTGATACATACTTCAAAGGACAATATCCGAGAATTCATGTAGAACCATCCGTTGACGTTTTAGAGGCTTATGGTTCATGTCTGTATAGAACAGATTGGCTTCGAAGTATACTTCCTGAATTTAGGGAATTGTTAAGTATTACATGGAATGATGACATGTTGATATCAAACTTACTCGAAAAACAAGGTATCAAAAGAAGAACTGTTTTTACGGAAGAATGTAATCTAGGTAAATTAAAACAATTGGAATATGGATTCGACGAAAATGCACTTCACCACGTTGCAGCAAAGGATTCAGATACAACTGAACAAAGTCATACCTTAAATAATATGAAAATATTAAAGGATTTAGAAAAAATAAATAAAAATTATTTTTCTTTCAAAACGTTAAGCATATCATACGCAATAACTGTATGTAACGAATCAAATGAATTATATTCACTCATTTCATTTCTAAAAAAAGTAAAGGAACCAATTGATGAAATAAACGTACTCGTTGATAGTAAAAATGTCACACAAGAAGTACGTGATGTATTAAAAACTTTTGAAAAAAATATAAGTGTTTCCGAGCGCGCTTTTTGTGGTAATTTTTCTGAGCATAGAAACTTTCATAATAGTGTTTGCAAGGGAGATTATATATTTGTTATCGACGCAGATGAAATGCCACAGGAATTATTTATTAAAAATATCAAATCTGTTATACATGAAAATAAATGTGAACTCATGTATATACCAAGAATTAACATATGTCCCGGGTTTACACAAAAATGGTTAGAAAAACTTAGTTTTAAAATAAACAATTGTGGTTGGATAAATTGGCCGGATTACCAAGGTCGAATTTATAAAAATACACCGGAGATTAAATGGTCTAAGGGATTACACGAAATAGTTACAGGTACGAATGAAATATTAAAAATAAGTGAATCACCGGAAATAGCCCTATATCATATTAAAACAGTTGAAAAAATGACTAAACAAGATGAATATTACAGAACTTTACAAACTTAAAGCTATAAATCAATCTATTTATAAAAATATGTTTTGGCCCTTAATGAAAAGTGCTATTACTGAATCCGATAAGATAAAACTTATCGAATTCATAGCATCAACCGATAAATTTACCTGTGGTGAAAAAGTTGCAGAGTTTGAAAAAAACTGGTGTGAATGGCTCGCATGTAAACATTCTTTATTCGTTACATCCGGTAGTACAGCAAATATACTTCTTTTATCAGCTGTAAAGGAACTCTATAAAATACCAAATGGTTCTAAAGTACTCGTACCTGCTTGTACATGGGTTACAAACGTGGCACCGGTATTTCAATTAGGTCTCGAACCAGTTTTTTGTGATATAAACTTAAAAGACTATAGTTTTGACACTGAAAATTTACCGAATGACGAGGATATAAAAATAGTATTCGTAACTCATTTACTCGGATTCAATGCACCCATTGATAAACTAAAAGAAAAGTACCCCAAGGCTATATTTTTAGAAGATATATGCGAATCTCATGGGATAAAAGAACCTTCTGGTAGAAAAAGGGGACATGGTACAGGTTCAACATTCAGTTTTTATTTTGGTCACCACATGACTACAATCGAAGGTGGTATGGTATGTACAAATAATACCGAACTTTATGAACTCATGAGACTCAAGAGGAACCATGGATGTGCGCGTCACCTTTTACCTGAAAATTATGATAAAGTTACATCACAATACCCGGATATAAATCCAGCTTTCTTGTTCTTAACCGACGGATACAATTTCAAAAATACCGAAATAAACGCAGTTTTAGGAATCGAACAACTCAAGCGTCTTGACGAGAATATTCAAATACGTAAAGATAATTATGAATATTTTATTAAAAAGCTTATTCATTATGAAGACTATTTTCATATACCAGATACCAGCAGTTCGAATAGTTCGTATGCATTTCCAATTATATGCAAGAATAAAGATAATAGACCCGGTGTTATAAAGGGTTTAAACGATTTGGGTGTAGAACATAGACCAATTGTTTCGGGAAATTTATTAAAGCACCCATTTTTACATAAATGGAAAGATACGTGTACGGCACCCAACGCTGATATACTACACTATAATGGTGTATATGTTGGAAATAGCCAATTTGTTACCAAATATATGATCGAAAGATTATTTACATCTGTAATCGAAAGCTTAAAGTTATAAAAATATATTTACATAAAATGTCAATAACAATTCTACACCATCTAGGTTTAGGTGATCAAATAATGCTTAATGGAATGGTAAGACATTTTGCAGAAACTAATCACGTAAATCTTTTTATTAAAAATACACACGAAGAATCGGTAAAATTCATGTATAGAGATATATGCGATAAGGTTACACTTATACCACTGGATAATACAAACCCAAACGAAATTCGTTCTAAAATACCAAAAAATAGTAAAGTTATACCACTCGCAACGTATGGTATGAATGATACTATATGGTCTTCTTATACAAATTCAGTTAACTGGGCTCATGGTATTTACCTACAGGCAAAAGTAAACCCTTTATACATGTACTCAAAGTTCAAGGTTATGAGAGATAGCTCTATACAAATAACACCGCCCATGAAAGATTATATATTTGTTCACGACGACCCGGAAAGAAATAGGTATATAAACGTGGAGACCGACAAGTTTATATACAAACCTCATGCTAAACTAATAAACGAAAAAGATGAATTTTTCCAGTGTGATAATCCTAATATATTTAGTTATATTTGGCTAATCGAGAACGCTAAGGAAGTACATTGTATGAACAGCTCGTATAATTGGATGATTGAGTTAATGAAATTGGGTAATAAAAAAACGAATTTTTTTCATACGAATGTTGCACATCTATACTATACACCGGATGTCGTAAAAACGGTGTTTAGTGATCAGGTTTGGACTTTTGTAGATTAGTAACTCTTTTCTTCTATGATTTCAGAACCGGTTTCTATATTTATCAGTTTTTTAATACGCGCACGCTCGTCATTAAATATATGAATGTTTCTAGCACATTTAATGAAATCTGGGGGTGGATTTTCCATACCCATTTTTCGTATTGATTCTTCACAATCCCATATCTTCACATTTACATCCTTCATGGATCCCTTATGTTTAGTATCAAACTCAAGTTTATATAATATATCGAGTTCATTCTTAACATTTTTTAATTTATTTTTATCATTTATTCTATCCATTTTAATTTCAAGGATAGTAATCTTATCTATTAATTCACCCTTTGAAATATCAACCTTCATTTAAAGATATTATACCCTTACTCTTTAAATGAATGTTGCCATAATAACAGGGTATTTAGGACAGGATGGTAAATATTTATCAAAGTTTTTACATAGGAAAAAATACACGGTCGACGGTTATAAAGTAAACGTATTAGATAAAAAAAAACTTTATAATCTTTTATTGAAATATAAGGATTTTGAAAATATTGAAATATACAACTTAGCCGCTAAGGTAAATACAGGTCTAAAGGTAAATAACACGGTAGAAACGTTTCATGTTAATTCCATTGGTATACTCACGATTCTAGAAGTCGTAAAAGAATTAAAACTAATTGAAAAGTGTAAAATATTTCAGGCATCTTCTTCGGAAACTATACATAATCCAGATACCATTTATAGTATTTCAAAAATATCTGCAGATCTGATTGTAAAAATGTATAGAAATGTACACGGGTTTCATATATCTTCGGGTGTATTATTTAGTCATGAATCTCCTTACAAAAGTGAAAAATTCGTAACACCAAAGATAATAAATGGTTTAAAAAAAGTTATGATAGGTGAAATTGAACACGTCGAAGTTGGTAATATTGATACATACAAGGATTGGGGACATGCCGAAGATTATGTAGAAGCTATGTGGTTAATACTACAGGATACAGAGCCGGGTGATTATGTAGTATCGACAGGACAGAAACATACAATACGAGAAATGATAGAACTCACTTTGAAAATTATGGGTAAACAAATAACATGGAAAGGTGAAAATATAAACGAAGTTGGTATAGTTGATAACAAAATTGTTATAAAGGTATCTAATAAATTTTATATACCATGTAAAAAAGAAACAGGGCTAAACGAATTTGACGCGTTCAAACGGGTAAATAATTGGAAACCAAAATATAATTTAGAGAATATTATTTTCTCAGTCTACAATAAAAAATGAGTAACGAAACACCAAGTTGGAAATTGGTAGGTATGACGGTCGTGCTGGCGGGTATATACGCAACTATATCAGGTGTCGGTATAAAAGTTTTCGAAAGATGTGATGCGATACAATCGAGTGAAAAGTGGCAAAATATTAAAATGTATTTGAGTCATACATTAACTTTAGGTATAGCTATACCATTGGTTTTATTGATCCAAAAAATATTGGGTGCATCTACACAAGAAAAAATGTTAGCATCCATGTATTGTATTATGGGTTTCATCGGTTCAGCCATGTCTTTAGCTCTCGCACAAGAATGCCCAGATAGTGATAAAGATGAAGCGGCTAAGGGTATGGGTGCATTTGGTATAGTTATTTACCTTCTTGCAGCCATCGGTTCCGCACTTTTCATTTTCAAAAAGAAGAATGGTAATATGGCTATTTAAAATAATTAAATAATATATATGGAACTATGCGAATCCATACATTTGATGCTAATGCTCTTGGCTCACGTGATGCGTGGGGCAGGAACATTTAGTCTAAATGAAAAAATAAAAATGGTACATTTTTTAGCGTACATTTTATCAAATACAGATATTGGTATGTTAGACACCGGCAATAGCAGCTATAACCAGTCCCGAAAAGCATGCCATGAAAAAACGCCCTGTATTAATTGAAGCAAATTTTTCAAAATCCTCCTCTGATAACTTACCAACGGCATTTGTCATGGTACCTATGGCTATCAAAGTAGAACCAGCACCCAATATAGCACATGGTAAATACTGTGTTTGTTCAATAACATTTAAGCCTGTAAGTCCCCAATTAGATCCACCAAGAATCGTTCCATACATTGCAGCACGTCCATTAACTGCTTCGACATATTTCCAATTTACAGAGGCGTGTGTTTTGAATCTCGAAGAGTTACGTTTTGTTAGTTTAATAGGTAAACGTGTATTTGTTATAGATTGCATTTTATTCTTTTTTATTATCTTTTTGTTCCTTTAATATCCTTTGTAAAATGTATAAACCGATAAATAAACCAGCTGTTGAATAAGCGACTGAAAAGTTGGCACCTTTTCTATATTGATAAATTATCCAAAGTACACTGGCAATTATACCAGCTACAACATAGTTTACACTGTAATAAGAAATATCTTCGGTATTGATTAACTTGTTTGTTAACATTATCATCTGAGCTAAACCAATAACTATAGCAACAAACGCAATTTTATCGTCTGTGTTCATTATATTAATTAAAGAAATTAATTTATAGATTTATATAAAATGTCAACACCACCGGAAAAGATTGTATCAAACTATGATTCTAAATCTAAAAAGTCTAAAGAAGTCGCACAAGAAATGAGGAAAATTGTCGAAAGATATAAGGGTAAACGTATCACGAAAGAGAACGTGTGTATTCTGGTATCGACACTTATGCTCCAAGCTCAAAATCTTAAATCTATGTCGGGACCAAATAAGAAAGAACTCGTCATGGATTTGATCTTTTCCATTATTGAAGAAATCGATGAAGGTGATACTGATACTGAATTCGAAACACTTTTAAAAGCTATGGTACCTGGTATGATTGATAGTTTTGCGGTCATGTTAAAAACAAGTGCTGGGTGTAAAAAATTGTTTGGGTGTTTCAAATAATTAATATAACATAAAGTTTTTATTCGTATATTAAATACAAATGAAATTTCCAAATTTAGAAACAATGGTAATGTACGGAATTTATACCGTTAAGGATCTAATTATGTATTCTCAAAACAAACTCGTTAAACGGAAAGTTAAAACGTTAAACGAATGTGTACATTGCTCTTTTGTGTATTGCGGAAATGTATGTAATAATTGTAACGATATTAAAAATAATTCGCTCGTATAACTAAATGTCATTCACAACAGTGACAACTTATACTACCAAATTATCAAAAGTTACTAAAAGTGATTGTATATGTTGCGCGGAAAGACGTATAATAACCAATTTAAAACGCGGATTTTTAAAAAAAGGATACAAAAATCATCAATTTGCATCGTGGTTTAACAGAAAATGCGGAACTTTAGTGATACGTCGAGAAACCAGTTATGGTGACGGTATATCACTACCGTGTGTTTTGTGTAGAAAAATTATAGAAAAATACGATATAAAATGGATTGCGTACGATGGTAATAAATGGATAAATTCTTATAAAGATATAGAATTACCGAAATCTGTTCCGACTAATAAACAGAGACGGAAACTAGGATTTGGGTTTAATAACTAATCCTAAAACTGATTCTAAATTATTTTCGTTTCGTTTGAGTGGCTTTTCTCTTTTCAAACGTAACGTTTCATTTTTACCCGATGCTATTTTAATATCATTAATCTTCTTTGTATTATCTTGTATTTGGATTGTTATATTACGGACGGGTTCAGTTTCAATTTTTTCAGGGACTTCTGTATCAACCACATTGTTTTCTCTAAACTTTTCTATACTCATATCACCACCGAATTCTATCAATTTCTGTCTTGGTGGTGCTTTTTTTATTGTTCCTATCTTTTTGAAAATTTTTCGACGCATCATAACCATGTTTCCGCATATAAGACCACCCCGGTTACACCCGTACTTATCTATCGCGTATGTTTTCATACAACTCCACGAACAGAAATTACCCGATGTATAAAACTTATTACGCCTTTCATCGTGTTTATATGGCATACTCAAAGGTATACCTTCGAATGTATGACAACACCACCAACACCACATTCTTATACACATAACGTATGTTTTTTCTTTAAATAACTATCAAACCCATTGCCATTAGTATTGCAATAATACAAGAAGATGAAGATGATAGTATATGGAACATACGTTTTTCGTACCACTGATCGTGTTTTTGTCCTTCGACCGAAAATATTTTTTCAAAAAGTTTGGTTTCTTTAGTTGCATCGTCAACAAATATATTTTCTGGTGTTCTTTTACCTATATCACCGTCAAATAACATTTCACCCGAATCGGTAAAGCTACAATTTTGCGTAACCGAATAATCGCTATCTATCAAGTCACCTTTTATTTTAGTATTATTTGTACAAACACTGTATGATGCATTACACCCGTTTTCCCACCCGGTTGGTTGGTACCTCGAGGAATCACACACCTTTTGGTGACACTTACGTCTATTTTTAAAGAACCTTCTATCACGTTCCATCAAACTACCCTCAATTGCTTTCCACAGGTCTTCAGTTTCTGCACACCCGGGATATTCAGATTGTTGGTCACCCTTATTCGAACAAAAATCAAGGTCGACCGCATTGGCACAGCCACAAAATGGTTTTTTTCTATTATTGTCAATTTTACAATACGCACTCGCAACGAGTTCAAAATCATCATACGCTCTACATATAGGTTTTTCTATATCTGAACCAGGATTATCACCTTCTTTTGGTCCTCTACAATATACATCGCCAAGACTTTGATCTGTCGCTAAACACGTTAATGGGACATCCTGCCCCGCAGCGTTTTTCATATCCCCTACACCGACTACCTTATCTATTCTGTTTTTTATATCAGCATTACAATACGTCTTTACTAATTTTCCCCAATCACCTTTGAATTCGGTTTTTTTATGTAATCTTTCTATAGCCTGTCTATCGTATATAAACCTAAAAGTATCCGTTGTTATCCACCCAGATTTACTTTCAATCGCCTCTGGACAATATTTTTTTATAATTTTTCCTTTATTACTCGCAAAATCAAAGTCGTGGAACCCGTGTTCGGTCGTAGTAGGTATAATCTTATCTATATATACTTGATCATCTGTTGGTTCCGCGGCAAAATGGTCTTTTTTTATGTAATAATTATTAAAGAAATTAAATGGAATTATATTTTTCCACCCACGACCAAAATTAGGTGTAAGTATCATGGTTTCTTTACCATCTTTACCCAGACCCGTAAGATAAAGAACGGCACGATCGTCGGTAAAATGTTGTGTATGCATAAAAATCGAATCTATTTCATTAGGACCCCAACCATCACAATCACTACTCGTCCTTAGAGCAGATCCATTCATTTCCATTTTTTGACCTTTAATATACGGAAACGAAGCGTTTACCGTATTTCCACCAGATGTATGGTGTTCCACTGGGTGTGCAGCTGCATTAAAAGCTGCTTTTTCACTTTTGTGATTAAAAACATAACCACCGTCGGGGTGATCTTCACGGCTACAACCGCCTCCCATTGTTTATTACTATAGATTATATATTATTTGTAATAAAAAATGTTATTTTTATAAAACGATTACACCGAGTCCAAGTAAAGATACAAATACTATTACCAAAATAATTAACATTATTTGTA
>Ga0209832_1000473_pt1 | contig 24494 bp, 24 predicted proteins | sample COGITO_mtgs_1104_2_FD_185516 | JGI IMG/M metagenome (GOLD analysis project Ga0209832, IMG submission 185516) | Pelagic marine microbial communities from North Sea - COGITO_mtgs_110407 (SPAdes) (version 2) | ecosystem: Environmental > Aquatic > Marine > Epipelagic ...
CATTAATTGAGGATATTGCTGAAAATTATCTTGATGCATCAAACTTTCTATATCTAGGAAGAGGATATCATTTCCCAATTGCTCTTGAGGGGGCTTTAAAACTTAAAGAGATTTCCTACATTCATGCTGAAGGCTATCCTGCTGCAGAAATGAAACACGGCCCTATTGCTCTTATTGATGAAAATATGCCGGTAGTTGTAATTGCCACAAAAAAGGGTAATTATCACAAGGTTGTTAGCAACATAATGGAAATTAAAGCTCGTGGGGGTAAAATTATAGCGGTTGTTAGTGAGGGCGATGAAGAAATAGAACAATTAGCTGATCACATCATCGAAATTCCAAATTGCGATGAACTTATTGCTCCAATTTTAGCTAATATTCCGCTTCAACTTTTATCTTATCATATCGCAAATAAAAAAGGTTGTGATATTGATCAGCCTAGAAATTTAGCAAAATCCGTTACTGTGGAATGAGTATGATAGGGGGTATTTAATCACCCATCTATTAGTTGAAGTAGAAGTAATTTCTCCAAAATTTTGGGTATTACCACTGTCTTCCTCACAGATTGAAAAATATAATTTCATTAAGGAAAAAAGAAGTCAAGGGTTCAACTATCTTCAAATTAGTGATATGATGAATGAATCTCATTTCAAACCTCAACGAACTTTGAAATTCACTCCACAACAAGTTTGGGGATTAGAATTTAAGATGGAAAATCGTATTAAAAGATTAGATAAAATTGAGAAACCGAAGGTTGTTTCAATTGGTTTGATAAATGAGGTCTGAAAATTTGATACTTATACAAAGTAGGAATGTTTTTATGTAACTTTATAAAATGGAAAAAGGATTTTTAATTTTAATCATAACTTTTATTATTGTAGGAATTATACATTTTATCTCTATGAGAACAATGAAATTGTCCGAGACAAAAAAAACACATTACAGAAAGTTGTTTTGGTATTTCTATGGAATTATTTTCATGTTGAGTGGAGGGGTAAACCTGATTGAAAAAGGAGAGTTTCGTTGGATTTTTTCAATTCAATTTATTATTGGGTTTGTTACAGTAGTTTTAAATTTTATTGGAAAATTAGAAACTAAGACCCCTTAGTATAGACTCTCATCAAATTATTTTAAACTTTCAACCCACAGATTTGTCATTACTGATTACGGTAGAGTAAATGTTTTTAAGAATTGTTATTTTTAAAAAGTGAAACCTTACAGTTTTTTTAAACTTTGGATTTTAGGATTTGTTGGTTTATTAATCTTTGACTTATTTATTGAAGGAGTAGTTTTTGAATGGCTTAAGTTAAATGGGACAACAAAGAACGACTGGTTTTTTAAAGTTTGGTGGGCAGCAGTTGTAATATGGTTTTTATATGGTCTAAACAATCTATTAAAAAACCTAAAATAGAGATTCTCCATTTTCATCAGTTGTCAATACATCAGACATGTAATTCGTGAAAGGCTTAACCTTTATTAAAGCATCCTCTAGTCTATTAACAAAATTAGGTTCACAAATTTCTTTATTGGAGAAATTTATCGTGAAGATGTATTGTTTTTTGCGAATTAAATCAATGTCTGGATGGTTTTTGTCAAAATTTCGTGGAGCGGTTTTTAGCTCACTTCCTTCCAAAACTCCCCAAACAGAGGAAAATTCTTTAGCATTTATTATATCTCTGAATTCATTTGCGTCATGCTCTAATTCCTTTCTTATCCTTTTTAAATCATTAGGGTTTGGATCCCAAAATCCACATGCTAAGAAGTTTTTTTCTGGTGATATGTGTAAATAATACCCTCCTCTATATAATGGCTTAGTTCTGTGCCAAGTGAGTCCAAAATGGGTTTTAAAAGGTGTTTTATCTTTGGAAAAACGAACGTCTCTATATATTCTAAATAATTTGAATCTATCAATACTGTCAAACTCATTCAATCTGTTTTTTAATTCTTCTCCAAAGATTTTGACTTGAACTTCGTGTTGTTTAAATGTTGGTTTGTTTTTTAAAAACCATTCTCTATTGTTATTAGCTTTAAGTTCTTTAAAAAAAGTAAATATAGATTTTGATAACATCATTAATTCTCATTTATAAAATTTAAAAACAGCTCTAAACTTTCATAAGGTCTTTCTTCCATTGGAAGATGGCCTGTTTCTTTCATTATATCTACTCTATTATTAGGCAATGCTTCGCTAAATAATTTTGCATTGTCAACAGAAATCCATTCATCTTCGTTTCCCCATATAATTTGAGCAGGAATGATAATAGATTTTAATCTTTGGGTATAATCAACTGGCGAAGAGTTTGTTCGATTAATAAATGATTCTCTATTATTTTCTCTTAAGATCAAATCTCTATAAGTGTCTATTTTTTTATCGGTTAGTTTAGTTTTATCATAGTACACTTCTTTTAAAGTGTTTTTAATAAAAAATCTAGGAGTTACATAACGGAGAATTTTATTAATTCCTGGAGCTCTAGCTAATCTAAAAACTAATGGGCTTTGCTTGTATTTATTGTAAAATCCTCCGGGATCTAAAAGACTTAATAATTTAACCTTATTTTGATATTCAGTAGTGTAGTACCATGCAATTGCTCCTCCAAGTGAATTGCCTGAAAGAATGAAATCATCAACCCCGATAGAATCAACAAAAGAATTTAAAAAATTAGAGTAATCTGGAAGCGAATATTTGTTTTCTGGGTGTGGACCAGTTAAGCCATATGCAGGCAAGTCTAATCTAATAACCCTAAAGTTTTTTTTCAATTCTTCAGTCCACTTGTCCCATGTGTGTAATGAAGCCCCTGTACCATGTAACAAAACAATAACTTGACCCTTTCCTTCATCCCTGTAATGAACATTCATCCCCTCAATTTCAACAAACTTTGAATGTTGATTGGTATATTTTTTCTTAAGCTCTGAAACTAAAATATCGGGTGAATACAAATAAAAACCTAGAGAAAAAATTGAAAATGATAAAAATATTTTTAAAAAAAATTTTTTGCTTGGCACGCTGTTTGATTTATTTGAATTGTAAACTTAAAAAATTAATATGATTAAAAATTTAAAATTATTTACTGTGTTGTTTTTGGCACTAGCTATTCAATCTTGTTCTAACAATGATGACGATGACTATGTCACACAACCTAAGACAATTTATGAACACGTTGCAACAAGCAGTAATTATTCCTATCTAACCTATGCTTTACAAAAAACAAATTTAGATGGAGTTCTTAATGGAACAGATAATTACACTCTTTATGCTCCTAATAATATGGCATTTAGCCGTTTTTTAATGGAAGCTGGTTTTAGCAATGTAGACGAAGTTCCTAAAGAAGTTTTAACACAAATACTTTTAAATCATGTAATGGCTGGACTAATTCAGTATCGTGATTTTGAAACTGGTTATTTTCAGACAGCTGCTAATAGTGCTGCCACAGGCACTCCACTGTCTATTCATATAGAACAAGTTAACATGAGAGTTACTTTAAACGGAGAGTCTAGAATTACTCAGGGGAATGTATATGCTACAAACGGTGTAATTCACACTGTTGATAGAGTAGTTCCTATTCCATCAATTGTAACTTTTGCAAAAGCTGATAAAGGACTTACTAATTTGCTAATTGCTCTAACAAGACAAGACCTAACTGTTGATTTCGCTTCAATACTAAGTACAAATGTTGGGACTGCTCCTGCTCCATTTACTGTTTTTGCACCTACTGATCAAGCATTTATAAATTTATTAACTGAGCTTGGTGCTCAATCGCTAAGTGATATTGATGAGCCTACATTAAAGGCTACATTAACATACCATGTTATTGGAGAAGCTAATGCTTTGTCAACAGATTTATCTGACAATCTAGAGCTTAATACTTTAGGGGGTCCAATTACTGCAAACATAACAGGTGGAGCCACACTAACTGATGGTAATAACAGGGTGAGTAAAATTATTGCTGTAGATGTACAAGCAAACAATGGCGTAATTCATGTTATTGATAAAGTGATTTTACCTAATTAACATATAATTTATTATTTGATTTAAAAGAGCTTCATCCTTAGATGAGGCTCTTTTTTATTTTACTAATCTTCAAATTCATCCCAAAAATTTGTTTTAAATTCTTTTAAATATTCAGGGAGCACTTGGTTTTCTTGATTAATTTCTTGAAACTCTTTAGAATCTATATTTCTTATTTTAAAAACTTGTAACTCTTTATTGTATATCGATCTTGTCGAAAAATTTAATTTTGCTGATATTTGATTTTGTTTGTTCCGTCCTTTCACCACTTTGTTTTTTTCAATAATTTTAAAAGGCCTTTTAATAGAAACTGTATTTCCTCTTGTGCTTTGAAAATAACTTAAGTTATATGTTTCGCCGCCAAGTTTTGAAAACCTCATTCTCCCTTTTTCTAAATAAGAAGAAACCGATATCCCTAATAATTTAAATTTAGATAAGGACTTTACATTTTCATAATCTAAACGTAAAACAGCAAAATCTTCAGAATTAATATATAACGTTGCTTTAAATTTATCTGATTTCTTAGGCAAGCAATTTATTACATAAACTAGGTCGTTTTCTAAGTACAATAATTCAGGTTTAGAAAATATATAATTTTTTGATTTTAAAATAAAGTTTAGTTCTGAGCTCGGATTTAGAAAAGATTTTTTGTAAACGTTTCGAATTCTCTCGGTTTGTCCTTTAGCAAAATTTTCTTTTCTTTTAATTTCTTCATCTTTAATTTTTTTAATCTGATCTACATCTGTACTGTCAATATCCCAGAGTCCATTAATACTTAGGTCTAAAGAAAATGGAATCCATCCTGATCTAATTTTAAAAAATGAGGATGACTTTAGGCTTTCCTTTAACGAAGCTTCTAGTTTTTTTCCAAGTGATTTAGATAAATCACTAGAATTATCATCGCTAGTTCTTCTTGACTTTATTAGTTTAATTTTAGGAGTATCCACTTCATTATTTAAATAATAATAGGACAAACTTTCCAATTCGCTTTTAGATTTTTTAGGCAGGTTGTCTAAAATATTGTCCATAACCTCACTGTTTAAATCCTTTATAGAGGACTTAAACTTATTTAAAGTAAACTCTTCATTTGTCTGGCTATAATCCTGTCTAAAAAATAATTTGAGTTCGCTGATTTCCCTGTTATAGTTTGAGTCTAAGTTTTGTTTAACTTTTTCAATAATTTCTAAAGACGTTAATTGTTTATTTGTTACAATAACATTTTTTAATGTAATTGATTCTTGTCTCAAGCGAATTATACTATCTGTTAAAAAATTTAAAGGAATTCTTTTTGTTTTGAAACCCAATGATGAAACAAACAGTGTGTCACCTGCATTAAATTGTTCTGGAATTAATTCAAAATAACCCTCTTCATCTGAAATAAGTCCATTATTATTAGAAAAATAAACTGAGGCAAATGGTATTGATTCTAAAGATAAAGAGTCAATTATTTTAACTTTTTTTGATTGTCCATTTATGCTAAAACAGATAAAAAAGAAAAATAATATAGATGTATAACGCATATATCAAAATTAACTAAAAATTAAGTTTAGTATATTTAAAGTATGTTAAAAAAACTGATTCATTTATTGATTTCTATTTCTGCATTTTCAATTTGTTATTTACTAGCTTTTTTGACTGATATTCCTATATTAAAAAATGTAATCCTTTATATTTTTATGATTCAATGGGTCCTGTTTATTCCAGCATATTTTTTTAGAACTGAAAAATTTTATGACTTAGCAGGCAGCTCGACTTACATTTTTTCAGTATCATACGTTTTATATGATTCCTTAGAAAATTTTACAAATTTAATTTTGGGAGTTGCTATAATTGTTTGGGCAGTAAGACTTGGAACTTTTCTTTTTTTTAGAATAAAAAAAGCAGGTGAAGACAAAAGATTTAAAGAAATTAAGCAATCTCCTACTAGGTTTTTTTTAGCATGGTCGTTACAAGGAATGTGGGTTTCAATGTGCAGTCTGTGTGCGCTTACAGCACTTTCAACTGAAATTGGTGTTGTTTCAAATATATATTTATACTTAGGGTTTGGATTATTTTTATTTGGTTTTTTAACTGAGGTTATAGCAGACAATCAAAAATCAAAATTCCGATCAATCGCTGAAAATAAAGATAAGTTTATAAATACAGGTCTTTGGGCTAAATCAAGACATCCAAATTATTTTGGAGAGATACTGCTCTGGCTAGGAATTTCTATTATGTCTATTTCATCACTTTCTGGATTACAATATTTAACTCTAGTATCTCCACTGTTTACATATTTATTACTAGTTTATGTAAGTGGTGTTAGACTTTTGGAAGAAAGTGGTAATAAGAAATGGGGGCATTTAGAATCTTATAAAGAATATAAAAAAAATACTCCCAGATTGTTTTTTAAATGAAAAACGATTCAGTAAATATTATTAGAAAGTCCAAAGGGCAAATTGTTGTTGAAGGTTCAGTTTCTTTAACAGATGAGGATGGAAACAAAATAAAGCACGGTAAAAGATTTACTCTTTGTGGATGTAATAAGTCGAAAAACCTCCCGTTTTGCGATGGTGCGCACAAAGATTAATCCTACAATTAAAGTATTCCAAAGATTTTAATAGTTCTTTTGTCTAGATTGACCGAATCAATCTAAAGTTTTTAAAAGAAATTAGTATCTTGATAATACAAAACAAACAACAATATTATGAACAGTGCAGTATCAAAAAATAAATTATTTATAGCGGCTTGTATTTCGCTTATAGTCACAGCGATGACATTCGCAATTAGAGCAGGAATTCTTGGTCAGCTTGGAGAAGATTTTGAAATTAATAACACTCAACTTGGATTTGTAAACGCAATGGCGTTTTGGGGATTTCCTGTGGCTACTATCTTTGGAGGATTTTTATACAACTTATTAGGAGCAAGAAAATTGATGATAATCGCTTTTTTCTCTCACGTATTAGGTTTGGTAATGACTATTTATGCAGGAGGATTTGCCACTCTTTTAATTTCTTCATTCTTTATTGGTTTTGCTAATGGTTCTGTTGAAGCTGCTTGTAACCCATTAATTGCCGATATGTATTCTGACAATCGAACTACTATGTTAAACAAATTTCATGTTTGGTTTCCTGGAGGAATAGTTATAGGGTCTCTTACTTCTAAATTTATGACAGACTTTGGTTTAGGATGGCAGCCTCAGATAGCAATTATGCTTATCCCTACTTTAATTTACGGTTATCTATTTTTTAAAGAAGAATTCCCTGAAACTCAGCACATAGAATCTGATACTGTCCTTAATTTAAAATCTTTATTTACGCCATTATTTATTTTCATAGCAGTTTGTATGACACTAACTGCAACTGCAGAACTAGGAACACAACAATGGCTTAATCCTCTTCTTGAAAAATCTGGGGCAAGTCCAATGTTGATTTTAGCTCTTATTACAGGTATTATGGCAGTAGGAAGATATTTTGCTGGTCCAATTATACATAAACTAAACCCAATTGGTGTTTTATTTCTTTCTGCAATAGTAACAACTGTAGCAATTTATACAATGTCGCAAGTTGATGGTCAAATGCTTTACTTAGCTGCTGGGCTTTTTGCTATTGGAGTTTGTTATTTCTGGCCAACAATGATCGGATTTGTTGCTGAATATTTGCCAAAAACCGGAGCTCTAGGTATGTCTCTTGTTGGGGGTGCAGGAATGTTAGCCACAGGCATGTGGAATCCTGTAATTGGATCTTGGCTAGACGAAGAAAAGCAAATTGCATTAAATTCTGGTGTTGCTGAAGATGCTGCAGAAGTTATAGCTGGCCAAGCAGCATTAGGAAACATGGTTTATTTCCCGCTTGCATTAATTATTTTATTTGGAATTTTGTTTGTCTTTAGAAACAAATTAGAAGAAAGTAGAGTTTAATAAAATTTATAGAATGAGTAATAAAATTAGATTAGGAATTTTAGGTGGTGGTGGTGATTCTCTTATTGGTGTGCTTCATAGAGTTGCTTCAAGTATGTTCGACAGATATGAAATTGTAGGAGGAGTCTTTAATCCAAATTATCCTGACAACGTTGCTTTTGCAAAAAAATTGGGTTTAAATGAATCTAGAATATACGTAGATTTTGAGACTATGATTGTAGAAGAGTCTAAGCTAGACAAGGATGAAAGAATTGAAGTAGTTTCAGTATTAACACCAAACTTTCTACATTATCCAATGGCAAAACAATTACTTGAAAATAATTTTAATGTTATTTGTGAGAAACCACTTACAACAACCTACAAAGAAGCTCTTGACTTAAAAAAGATCCAAGAAGAAAAAAATCTTGTTTTTGCCGTCACTTATACCTATACCGGTTACCCAATGGTTAGGCAAATGACAAAAATGATTTCAAACGGATCAATTGGAAAAATTCAAAAGGTTGATGCCCAGTATTTACAAGGATGGTTAAATCCAGTAATTCATGAAAAAGAAAAAAGAAATTCAACATGGAGACTTGATCCGAAAAAATCAGGAATAAGTTGTTGTGTTGGAGATATTGGAACTCATGCTTTTAATATGGTTGAGCTTGTTACTGGAATGAAAGTTAAGAGTGTATTAGCTGATCTAAATACACTTTATGATGACAATCCTATGGACATTGATGCTAATATCTTAATTCGTTTTTCTACAAATGCAAAAGGGACAATTCGTTCAAGTCAAATTGCAACAGGTGAAGAAAATAATTTAAGAATAAATGTATACGGAGAAAAGGGAGCCTTAAAATGGGAACAAGAAAATCCAAACTATTTGTATCACCTTACAGACGATGCGCCAATGCAAGTGTTAAAATCTGGACACTCATATAATGATGAAATTTCGCTTGACGGAACAAAGCTTCCACCCGGTCACCCTGAGGGAATATTTGATTCCATGGGGAATATTTACAAAGGAGTTGCACGTGCAATTAGAAAAGAAACTTTTCAGGATGCAGAATTTCCGTCAATTGACGATGGCGTAAGAGGAATGGATTTCATTGAAAAAACTGTAGAATCCAATTCAAAAGGAAACATTTGGATTGAACTTAATAATTAACAAATGAAAACAATTAAAGGACCTGGTATTTTTTTAGCTCAGTTTGTTGGGGAAGAAAAACCTTTCAATAACCTTAAAAATATATGTGAATGGGCAAATAATTTAGGCTATAAAGCTGTTCAAATTCCAACTTGGGAAGAAGGGTTGATTGACATAAAAAAAGCAGGTGAAAGTAAAACATATTGCGACGAAATTAAAGGAATAGTTAGTGAGGCTGGAATGGAAATTTCAGAGCTTTCTACTCATTTGCAAGGACAACTAGTTGCATCACATTATGCTTACGACAAAATGTTTGATGCTTTCGCTCCTAAAAATTTACAAGGAAATGTAAAAGGTCGAACAGCATGGGCTGTTGAACAATTAAAACATGCATCTAATGCTAGTAAGCATTTAGGATTAACCGAAATAGCAACTTTCTCAGGGTCATTACTTTTTCATACAATGTATCCCTGGCCACAAAGACCAAAAGGACTTGTTGAAACAGGGTTTAAAGAGTTAGCAAATAGATGGTTGCCTATTTTAAATCATTTTGATAATAATGGTGTTGACGTTTGCTATGAAATTCATCCTGGGGAAGATTTACATGATGGAATAACTTTTGAAAGGTTTTTGAAAGCAACTAACAACCATCCTAGGGTAAAAATTTTATATGACCCTAGTCATTTTGTTTTACAACAAATGGACTACTTAAAATATATTGATCATTATCACGAATTTATTAAAATGTTTCACGTTAAAGATGCAGAGTTTAATCCAAATGGTAAATCTGGCGTTTATGGTGGTTATCAAGATTGGATTGACAGACCAGGAAGATTTAGATCGTTAGGGGATGGGCAAGTAGATTTTAAAAGTATTTTTTCAAAATTAAGTCAATACAATTTTGAAGGCTGGGCTGTTTTAGAATGGGAGTGTTGCATAAAATCTCCTGAACAAGGAGCTCGAGAAGGGTCTGAATTTATAAAAAATCACATTATAGAAGTTTCCAAAAAAGCATTTGATGATTTTGCTTCGGGTGACACTGACCAAAAACATATTAATAACATTCTAGGAATTTAAAATAGATTTCTTTTTACATTAACTTTTTTTTGAATATTATGAAAAAAATACTTTGCGCTTTATTTGTCTTAACAACTCTTAATTCTTATTCTCAACAAAACTCTAATTATGATTTAGCCGCTAAATTTTCTCCAAAAAAATTAGCAAAACTAGTGCATTCATCCTCTGTAAGGCCACATTATTTAAAAAATGGAGATAAGTTTTGGTATCAATATAAGACCACTGAAGGCTCTAACTATTATATAGTTGATCCAAATAAAAAAACCAAAAAAAAGCTTTTTGACAATGATAAAATGGCTGCTTGGCTTACTGAGATAACTAAAGATCCTTACGATGCTAAGCATTTGCCTAAGTTTGATTTCAAATTTATAGATAATGAGACTGCAATTAAATTTAGAGTAACTTCTAAATATGAAGATGAGGAGTCTCAGGATATTAAAAAAAACAAAATTGAAAAAGACAAAAAAAATAAGAAAGTTTTTTTATTTAAATACGTTCTAGGAAGTAATAAACTTACTTTAATTAGCAATAAAAAAGCCCCAAAAGAAAATTGGAAAAAATGGGCAAATATTTCTCCCGACAGTACTGTTGTTTTTTATTCTAAGAAATTCAATTTGTATTGGATGGATAAAGAAAATTTTTTAAAAGCAACAAAAAATGAAAAAGACTCAACAATTGTAGAAAATCAATGGACTAAAGATGGAGTTAAAGACTATAGTTATGGAGGCTATGGAAGAGGGTTAGATAATGAGGAAGTTAAAAAAAAGAAAAATGATAGATTCCCTATAAGAGGATACTGGTCTTCTGACTCTAAAAAATTTGTATATCAAAGAACTGATAGTAGAGAAATTAAGGATCTGTGGGTTATAAATTCAGTTGCTAAAAAAAGGCCAACTTTAGAAACCTATAAATACCACATGCCAGGTGAAGCGGAGTATTATAAAAGAGAAATTTTAATTTTTGATATTCCATCAAAAGAAATTAAAAACGTTAAACTAGATCGTTCTAAGCAGCAATACATTTCCGTTTTTAGTAAACCTAGAAAACCTTCGGAATATGATGATGATTTTAAGCCAACTTTGCTACTGTCTGAAAAAAATAAAATATACTTTAATACTATAAGTAGAGATCGAAAGAATCTTGATATTTGCGTTGCTGATTTGAATACCGGTGAGGTAAAGGTTCTAATAAAAGAAAAAACAAACACTTACTTTTATGAAACCAAATCCATATATTTAATAAACAATGAATCTGAAATGATTCATTGGTCCGAAAGAGATGGTTGGGGTCATTTTTATAGATATAACTCCAATGGGAATTTAATTAATCGAATTACAACAGGGAGTTATCATAGCTTTAACATTAAGCATATAGACTCAAAATCTAATACTTTATATTTCTCTGCTCACGGGGTAAACAAAACTATTGATCCTTATTACGAACACACTTACAAAGTCTCTTTAAATGGAGGAAAGCCTAAAATATTAAATAAAGGGAATTATAATACTTCAACTGTACCTTCCGATAATCACAAATATTTTGTAAATAATTTTTCCAGAGTCAATACGATTCCTAAATCAGATCTAAGAAGTTCAGATGGTTCATTAGTTATGAATTTAGAAGAGGCCGATTTAAGCGCGTTATTTGATAGTGGTTATCAATTTCCTGAGCCTTTTAAAGCAAAGGCAGACGATGGAATTACAGATTTATATGGTGTTATGTACAAGCCTTTTAATTTTGATAATAAAAAGAAATATCCGATTCTTGAATATGTTTACCCTGGGCCTCAAACTGAATCAGTAAACAAATCTTTTTCAGTTCGAATGGACAGGCTAGATCGAATGGCACAACTTGGTTTTGTAGTTATCACGTTGGGCAACAGAGGAGGGCACCCACATAGATCAAAATGGTACCACAACTACGGTTATGGAAACCTAAGAGATTATGGTTTAGCTGATAAAAAATATGTAGCAGAACAATTAGCGAATAAACACTCCTTTATTGATATTAATAAGGTTGGTATATATGGTCATTCCGGTGGTGGGTTTATGTCAACAGCCGCTATTTTAGTTTACCCTGATTTTTTTAAGGCTGCATACTCACAAGCTGGAAATCATGATAATTCAATGTACAATAGCTGGTGGAGTGAAACACATCACGGAGTAAAAGAAGAAACTAATGATGATGGAAGTATGAATTATGTTTATGAAATTGAAAAAAATCAATCTTTAGCAAATAACTTAAAAGGTAAATTGTTTTTAGTTACAGGTGATATGGATAACAATGTTCATCCAGGAGCAACATTAAGAGTTGCAAATGCATTAATTAAGGCTAATAAACGATTTGATTTAATGATTTTACCGACCCAAAGACATGGTTTTGGAAATATGTCCGAATATAATTTTTGGCTTAGAGCAGACCATTTTTCTAAACATTTACTTGGGTTTGAAAACAACCAAGTTGATATTAAAATGATTCAAAAAGATATCCCAAAAACTAAATAAAAAATAATTTTAAATTTTAAATATGAAAAGAAAAGTAGTCGCAATATGGAAAGGTAATGGTGCTGACGGAAATGGTACTTTAACTGCTCAAAGTGGAGCCTTTAATAATATGCCGTATAGTTTTAAAACTAGATTTGAAAATGATAATGGTGTGCTTGGAACAAATCCTGAAGAACTAATTGCTGCCGCACATGCTGGTTGTTTTAACATGAAATTAAGTTTTGTTTTAAATGAAGCTAATTTTAACCCTGAAGAACTCAGTACTGAAGCTCTACTAACATTTTTGGATGGTAAAATTGTCTCAATTGAATTGAATTTACAAGCTAAAGTACCTGGGATATCTAAAGAAAAATTTAGTGAATTGGCAGAGGATGCTAAAGATAATTGTCCAATTTCTGGAGTTTTAAACTGTAAAATTATTTTAAATTCCTTGCTGGTTTAAAGTTTTAGTTCCAAACCTTCTTTTGCTACATTATACCCATTTGAAACAACATATTTATATTCTTTTGAATTAGAATTTAATAATGGATTGGTGTGGTTTAAGTGAATAAAATATATTTTATTTTTATGTTTTATTTCTAAATCATCAAATAGCTTCATGCTTTCAATTACAAAAGGGTGTGGAATTTCAGACATGTCCCGATTGTTTATTTCTTTTTGATCATAAAAAGTTCCGTCCAAAAATGCATAATCAACATTTTTAATCGATTCAACAATTGAAACATTCCATTTTTCCCATTTATCAATATCAGGGATATATAACGCTTTTTTTGACTTTCCTTTAATTACAAATCCAACTGTTTCAGAATATTCGTCTCGATGTGGAACTTGAACTGGTGTAATACTTAAATTGTCATCAAGTATTAATTCTTTATCTGCGTTAATTTCAAAAAGATTAATATTCTTTAGGGTTACTAGCTGATTCCAAGGGCCGTTATTAAGAATGAAATCGTGAAATTTAGGCATTAGGTATAAAGGAATGTTTACACTATTGAGTGATTCCCTTCCAAAGTTTAAAAGACCCGCATAATGCCCCATGTGAGCATGAGTTAAGAATATTCCATTTAATTTTTCAGAGGGATTGGCGCTTCCAATTAAACTTTCTAATTGAAAGTTTACATCCGGGGTTGCGTCAATGAGATAATTTGTGTCATATTTCAAGTTGGTAATACCTATGCTTGAAACCCCCATTCTTCTATTCTGATTTAAAAAATAGTTCTTACAACACTTTTTATTGCAACCCATATGAGGAATACCTCCGTCTTGTATAGTACCTAAAATCTTTAAGTAAATATCATTAGATTTTACTTCTAATTTTTGCGATTTACTGCATCCTATTAGTAAAACGCTTAATAAAAGAATACTATACGGTTTTATATGTTTTGTGAAAATCATTTTGATTTAGTCAAAAAGAGCCTTTAGCTCAGTGGCTTCTTTTGCAGATAATTTTCCAGCTAAAACCAAGCTCAATTGTCTTCTTCTTAAGGCCGCATCATATCTTTCTTTTTCAAGATCAGTTTCAGGAACAACCTGAGGAATTTTTACTGTTTTTCCTTGTTTATCTAAAGCTACAAAAGTAAAAATAGCTTCATTAACTTTAGTCATTTTTGGGTTGGTTTTATTTTGTTTCCATACATCAATAAAAACTTCCATTGAAGAATTGAATGCTCTTGAAACTTTTGCCTCTATAGTTAAAATACTACCTACAGGGACGGGTTCTCCAAATGCAACATTATTAACAGATGCTGTTACTACGATTTGTTCTGAATGTTTAATGGCCGCAATACTAGCCACTCTATCCATTCTTGCTAACAATTCTCCACCAAAAAGACTGTTTAAACTATTAGTTTCTCCAGGCAATACAAGATCTGTTTGAATTGTTTTTGAGTTTTCTGGAGTTTTGTGATGCATATTATTTTAAACTATTAATATCTAATAGCCAGGCATCTTTATTTACTTTTTTTTGTATAGACCTTAAGCTTTTAACCGCTTCATCTCTGCTAGAAAACCCTTCAAACGCCACAGGATTTAATCCTTTTTCGTTTAATGGAAGAACTTTTGAATTGTATCCTTTTTCTTTTAAACTTGCGACAAGATTATCAGCATTTTTTGAAACTCTAAAAGCTCCTGCTATAATATAAAACTGAGAGGCTTGTCTTTTTACATTTATTGTGAGTGATGGTAAAGAACCTAAATCAAAAACTGCTTTTTGAACTTTAGAGAATGATTCTTCTCTTAAATCTTGCTCATAAGCTAGTTTTTGTTCTAAAATATTATTATTAACATTGTAATAAATAGAGCTTGCTCCAAAAACTAAACAAGCCCAAATGGCTGCTGTCTGAAAAAATTTTGATCTTTTAATTGATCTTGCTTTTGGCTCAAAAACAAGTTCTTTTTTATTTAAATTATCTTCTTGACTTAATTCTTTGATGAAAACTGGAGACAAACCGAAAGAATCTTTCAAAAAATTCTTGTTTTGAAAAGGGGTAAAAACAATGTTTTCTTCTTTATTTAAGTTTAGTTCTCCAATATCCTTTAAAAAAATTGAATCTTTTTTTAGACTAAGAGTAATTTTTAAAACTTCTTGATGAATTTCTTTTAAAGAATCATCATAATTTAATCCTGATTTTTCAGACATAAACTTGGCCAAAAGACCATCATTTACTTTGATTTGAGAATTGAATGATATTTGTTTTGAGGGCGGATAAAATTTTTCATTTTCTAAGTCATAATGAGCTGACTTGAAGTTTCCTAAAAAACTTCCTAAACCTGGTACAGTAACACAGTCGTGCTCAATAAGTAGTTCGCTAATAAATTTAGAAAGTTGCATATACTCAAAAATACATTTTTTTGATTTAATTTCTAAACTAAAACCTATCTAATTATATCCAAGCTTTTCTCTTACCCTGCTTAAAACCTTCTGAGCTACTTTATCAGCTTTTTCAGATCCTATTTTTAAAACAGCCTCAAGCTCTTCTTTATTAGACATATAATAATCGAACTTCTCTCTCTCACTAGAAAAATTTGAAAGAATATAATTCAAAAGCTCTGTTTTAGCATGGCCATATCCAAATCCACCTTTAGTATATTTTTCTTTTAAAGAATTTATGGATTTTTTATCAGCAATTAGGCTGTAGAGTTTAAACACATTACAGGTTTCGTAATCTTTAGGCTGGTCAATTGGAGTACTATCAGTTTGTATTCCCATAACCTGCTTTTTCAAAGCTTTTTCATGAAGAAATATATCAATTATATTGCCTTTAGATTTGCTCATTTTCTTTCCATTTGTTCCCTGAATTAATTGAGTTTCTTCATTAACTTTTGCAGTTGGCAGCACAAAAGTTGGTCCATATATGTTGTTAAATCTAGACGCAACATCTCTTGTCATTTCTAAATGTTGCTGCTGATCTTTTCCTACTGGCACTTGTTCAGCATCGTATAATAAAATATCTGCTGCCATCAGCATCGGATAAGTAAAAATTCCCGCATTGACGTCATTTAATCTGTCTGACTTATCTTTGAAAGAATGTGCCAATGTAAGCCTTTGATAAGGGAAATGACATGATAAAATCCATGCAAGCTCAGTAGCTTGAGGGACATCACTTTGTCTATAAAAAATTGTTTTTTCAGTATTCAGTCCAAAAGCTAACCATGCAGCTGCAGTGGCGTAAGTATTATTTCTAAGAGTTTCTTTATCCTTAATTTGAGTTAAAGAATGCATATCAGCAATAAACAAAAATGATTCATTTTGTGATTCATTTGACATTTTAATAGCAGGAATTATAGCTCCCAAAATATTTCCTAAATGAGGAGTTCCTGTGCTTTGTATACCTGTTAAAATTCTAGACATTTATCTTTAATTAATAACAAAAGTAATAGTTTTAAAAATTATATCACTCATTTAATTACATTTACAGTAATGATTAGGTATATTAAAATAGGTTTGTGTGGTTTATACAATATATGGTTCTACACTTTAGCTGCTACTGGAATTATAATATCACTGCCACTATTTTTTATATTTTGTTTTAAAGAAGAGTGGTATCCACAATTTTACTGGGTAGCTAGAAATATTTGGGCTAAGCTTATTTTGTTTGGAATGGGTCTTATTCCTAAAATAGAATTTTCAGAACCCCTTTTAAAGGGAAAGAATTATATGCTAACAGCTAATCATAAAAGCATGATTGATGTAATGCTTATGCTTCAAATTAGTAAAAATCCTATTGTTTTTGTTGGGAAAAAAGAACTGGTAGAGCTTCCTGTATTTGGTTTTTTCTATAAAAGAGTTTGTATACTTGTGGATAGAGAAAGTCCTGAAAGCAGAAAAGCTGTATATGGACATGCCCAGAGAAGATTAAATCAGGGCTTAAGCCTTTGTATCTTTGCTGAAGGACTAGTTACATCTCCTGAAATAAAGTTGGCGCCTTTTAAAAATGGTGTTTTTAGATTTTCCATACACTGTCAAATACCTATCGTTCCAATGTCGTTTTATGATTGTGAAAGACGATATCCTTATCACTTTTCTTACAATCACTTTGTTGGTGGTCCAGGGCTTTTAAGGGCTAAAGTTCATAAACATATAGACACTAAAGGTCTTGAAGAAAAGGATATGGAAAACTTAAAGCAAAAAGTTTACGATTTTATGCTAAAAGACTTAGAGCCTAGGCTTTAGTTGCTTCAACAATTTTAGCCTCAATTTCATCAGAAAGCTCAGGATTATCTTTTAAAATTGATTTAACTGAATCTCTTCCTTGACCTAGTTTTGTATCTCCATAACTAAACCAGGATCCGCTTTTGTCTATAATTTCATGAGCAACGCCTAAATCAATAATTTCGCCCATTTTTGAAATCCCTTTTCCATACATGATATCAAACTCACTAACTTTAAAAGGAGGGGCAACTTTGTTTTTTACAACTTTGACTCTTGTTTTATTACCCAATACGTTTCCGTTTGTGTCTTTAATTTGTGTCGATCTTCTAATGTCTAACCTAACAGAAGCATAAAACTTAAGTGCATTTCCCCCTGTAGTTGTTTCAGGGTTTCCAAACATAACTCCAATTTTTTCACGTAATTGATTAATAAACATTACGGTACAATTTGTTTTGCTAATGTTCGATGTTAATTTTCTCAAAGCTTGAGACATTAATCTTGCGTGTAGACCCATTTTTGAATCTCCCATTTCACCTTCAATTTCACTTCTTGGAGTAAGAGCAGCAACAGAATCAATAACTATAATATCAATTGCTCCTGATCTAATTAAATTATCTGCAATTTCAAGTCCTTGTTCACCATTATCAGGCTGAGAAATTATTAGTTCATCTATGTTAATTCCTAAATTTTGAGCATAAAATCTGTCAAAAGCATGTTCCGCATCAATAAAAGCAGCAATCCCTCCCGCTTTTTGACACTCGGCAATAGCGTGAAGGGTCAAAGTTGTTTTACCAGAGGACTCAGGGCCATATATTTCAATAACTCTTCCTTTTGGATATCCTCCAACACCCAGCGCATTGTCCAATGTCAAAGATCCACTAGAAATTGAATCAATTTCTACAATTTCTGCATCTCCCATTTTCATTACAGTTCCCTTGCCGTAAGTTTTGTCTAATTTATCTAAGGTTAATTGTAATGCTTTTAGTTTTGAATCTTTTTCTTTACTCATAAAATTGTGGAATTAAATTACATGTCTAAAGTACAATATATTTAATTTAAGTCATAACGTAATATGGTTGATTTTTTTGCTAATTTTTAAAATATTATTTTCGCTTCTAGTTAAGATAAATGATGCAATTATATAATAAGCTTAGTGCTATAGAAAGATCAAGTCTAATAGAGAAAGCAGGCAAGAGGCGAATTACATTATCTTTTTACAAATATCATCAAATTAAAAACACCTCTCTTTTTAGAGATCATCTTTACCTAATGTGGGAAAGGCTTGATGTATTGGGAAGGATTTATATAGCTAGTGAAGGAATTAATGCTCAACTTTCTGTCCCTTCACAAAATTTTAAAGCATTTAAAACAAAATTAGATACTGTAGAGTTTTTAAAAGAAATCAGGTTAAATGTTGCTGTAGAGCAGGATAATTTTTCATTTTTAAAACTTAAAGTAAAAATTAGAAAAAATATTGTTGCAGATGGACTGTCTGAAAATAGTTTTGATTTATCAAATAACGGCATACATGTTAATGCCTCTGAATTTAATTCACTAATCGATGATCCTAACACGCTACTTGTCGACATGCGAAATCACTATGAAAGTGAAATAGGTCATTTTGAAGGCGCAATTTTACCTGATGTTGACAGTTTTAGAGAATCCTTGCCAATTATTGAAAAGAAATTTGAGAAACATAAAAAATCCAAAAACATAGTAATGTACTGTACTGGGGGAATTCGTTGTGAAAAAGCTAGTGCATTTTTAAAACACAAAGGTTATGAAAAGGTATATCAACTAAATGGGGGGATAATTGAATACGCTAGGCAAGTTGATCAACATAAAATAAATAATAAATTTATAGGTAAAAATTTTGTTTTCGATCACAGAAGAAGCGAAACAGTCTCAGAAAAAATAATAGCTAATTGTCATCAATGCGGAAAAAAATGTGATACGCATATTAACTGTGAAAATGAGGCTTGTCATTTACTCTTTATTCAATGCGAAAAATGTGCTAAAGAATATAATAATTGCTGTTCTGAAGAATGTTATAATGTTAATTCCCTTTCAATTGAAGATCAGAAGAAATTAAGAAAAGGAAAAAAGAATAGTAACCAAATTTTTAAAAAAGGAAGGTCAGAGGTTTTAAAGTTTAAAAAAACATCTTCTTAATTGTTTTAAATCGCGTCTATATTTAGTTAACTTTAAATTTTATTAATAATTTATAATAATGAGTTGTACTAGTTGTTCTTCATCAAATGGCGCCCCAAAGGGCTGTAAAAATAATGGTACTTGCGGAACGGACGGTTGTAATAAACTAACAGTTTTTGATTGGTTAGAAAACATGGAGCCTTTATCTGATCAAAAATTGAATAATATTTTTGAAATAAGATTTAAAAACGGAAGAAAAAACTATTTCAAAAATTGTAAAGATTTATCAATTTCTATTGGTGATTTGGTTGTTGTTGGAGCAGAAAGAGGATATGATGTGGGGTTTGTTACCTTAAAAGGAGGTTTAATTCCTATACAGCTAAAAAGAAAAAAAATCAACCCCGAAACAACAGAGTTTTTCAATATTCAAAGGATTGCATCTCAAAGTGATATTGATAAATGGACAAGAGCAAGAGAAAAAGAAGAAACAATTAAAAAAAAAGCAAGAGAATTAGCGATCTCTTTATGTCTAAAGATGAAAATTTCTGATGTTGAGTTTCAGGGCGATGCATCAAAAGCAACGTTTTATTATACAGCTGCTGGAAGAGTAGATTTTAGGCAGCTTATAAGAAATATGGCCCGAGAATTTAATACTCGAATAGAAATGAAGCAAATCGGTTTAAGAGAAGAGGCGTCAAGGCTTGGAGGAATAGGTTCGTGCGGAAGAGAGCTTTGCTGCTCAACCTGGCTTACAGATTTTAGATCAGTTTCTACATCTGCTGCTAGATATCAACAGCTTTCACTAAATCCTCAAAAACTAGCTGGACAATGTGGAAAGCTAAAATGCTGTTTGAACTATGAATTGGACTTTTATCAAGATGCACTAAAAGATTTTCCTAAGTCTAATACCAAACTGTTAACTGAAAAAGGTATTGCATATTGTCAAAAAATAGACATTTTTAAAAAGATTCTATGGTTTGTTTACAAAAACGACAGTATCAATTGGCATCAAATAAGTGAAGAAAATGTAAAAAAGATTATCAAAATAAACGAAACTGGCAAAAAAATTGAAAGCCTTGAAGATTATACAATTTCAGAAATATCTTCAGGCATAAGTTTTGAAAATGTAGTTGGACAGGACAGTTTAACCAGGTTTGATAAAAGAAAGAAAAAGAAAAAAAGAAAATTCTCAAAAAGAGTCTAATTTAAATTATGTTAAATAGATTTCTAATTATTGTTTTAGCAATTATGCTAAATTCATGTGAAACTACTGAGTTTTTAAAATTTCATGATTTTAAGTTTGGGTGGGAAAGTTCTAAAATAGTGGAATTTGATTTTCATGGTGAAAAACAGGACGAAATAAAAAATATTGATTTTGTACTAAGGCATAATAATGATTATCCTTTCGCTAATATTTTTTTAATTACTGAACTTGTTTCTGTAAGTAATGAAACCCTAATTGATACTTTAGAATTTAAATTAGCTGAGCCAAACGGGAAATGGTTTGGAGACACAAAAATAAGTGTTGTTGAACACAAGCTTCCTTACAAAACTGATTTTGTTTTAAAAAAGGGAGAAACCTTTAAATTAAAAGTTAGAACTTCAATGAGATTAAATAACAAAATTAAAGAAATTGAAAATTTGGATGGAGTTCTTAACTTTGGATTATTAATTGAATAATACAATGGCGAAAAAGAAAAAAATTATGCCAAAAAAATTCAGACTATACTTCTATGGTTTTTGGATTCTCTTTTTTTCTGGTGTTTCTATTTTTACTGCTATTTTTTATGCTGCCTCACTGGGTTATTTAGGAGACATGCCTGATTTGAGACAGCTTGAAAACCCTAATACTAGTCTAGCTTCTCAAATTATTTCTTCTGACAATAAAATTTTAGGCAAATTCCATTTTGGTGAAAACAGAATCCCTGTTCAGTTTGATGATTTACCTAAAAACTTAGTAGATGCGCTTATTGCAACTGAAGACGAGAGGTTTTACAGTCATTCAGGAATTGATTTTAAAGGGACCCTTCGAGCAATAGTGTTTTTAGGTAGTCAAGGAGGCGCAAGCACTATAACACAACAGCTTGCCAGGCAACTTTTTGTGGGTGTTCGGGCTAAAAATATCTTTCAAGCTCTAGCACAAAAATTTAAAGAATATGTAATTGCTGTTAGGCTCGAAAGACAATACACTAAGCGAGAAATAGTAGCCATGTATTTAAACATTTATGATTTTGGCTATAACGGAGATGGCATAAAATCAGCTTCAAGTATATATTTTGACAAAGAACTAGATAGCTTAAAAATTGAAGAGTCTGCAGTACTTGTTGGAATGCTTAAAAATTCGTCTTACTACAATCCTTTAAGGCGCCCCGAACTAGTAAAAAACAGAAGAAATGTTGTTTTTAATCAAATGAAAAGAAATGGTCATATAGACCAACAAGCAGTAGATTCTCTTACTAAAATTCCGCTTTCAATAAATTACACTCCTCAATCTCACAGAGAAGGACTTGCAACATATTTTAGAGCCTACTTGCAAGATTTCCTTAAAGGATGGACTGCCAATAATACAAAAAATGACGGATCAAAATATAACATCTATTTAGATGGCTTAAGAATTTATACTACTCTAAACTATGATATGCAACAATACGCTGAAGAGTCCGTAAAGTTGCATATGGCTAACCTACAAGAAGAATTTTTTAAACAAAATACCCCGGAATTAAATCCAACCGCTCCTTTTTTAGATCTAGAATCGGAAGATTCGATACAGATTTTTAAAAGAGCCATGAAAAGATCCGAAAGGTGGAGAAAAATGAAAGGAACAGGCAAGACAGAGGAAGAAATGTTTGAAGCTTTCCAAAAAGAAGTTCCTATGTCTATTTTCTCTTGGAAAGGCGAAATAGATACAATTATGAAGCCTATTGATTCTATTCGTTATTATAAGCATTTTATGCAAGCCGGAATGATGTCTATGGAACCTCAAACAGGACATGTAAAAGCTTGGGTAGGCGGCATTAATTTTAAACACTTTCAGTACGATCACGTAAAACAAGGTAAAAGACAAATCGGATCCACTTTTAAACCCTTTTTATATGCCACAGCGATAGATCAATTAAAGCTATCTCCATGTGATTCACTTCCTGATGCTATTTATTGTATTGAACCTTATAAGTATGGAAACCCCGAGCCGTGGTGCCCTACTAATTCCAGTGATAAATACGGTGGATTTAGAACATTACAAAACGCACTAGCAAACTCAAAAAACACAATCAGTGCACAGTTAATGGACAAAGTGGGGCCAAAACCTGTTGCTGATTTGGCCAGAAACTTAGGAATAGAATCTTACATTCCAGATGTTCCTGCAATCGCTCTTGGAACACCAGATTTAAGTGTTTTTGAAATGGTTGGTGCTTATGGTGCTTTTGCAAATCAAGGTATTTATGTAAAGCCTACTATGATTACTCGAATTGAGGATAAAAATGGGACGCTACTTTATCAATCAGCTCCTGAAACTAAGGATGTTATAAGTGCTGAATCTGCTTACGTTACTGTTAATTTACTTGAAGGGGTAACTAAATTTGGGTCAGGTGCTAGATTACGTCATAATATCCCTGAAGAAGATAGAAATCCCGTCTACAGAGACGTTGTTACAGGATATCCTTATAGTTTTGATAACGCTATTGCTGGTAAAACTGGAACTACTCAAAATCAAAGCGACGGTTGGTTTATGGGTATGGTTCCTAATTTAGTCACTGGTGTTTGGGTAGGTGCCGAGGATAGGGCAACTCATTTTGAAACTATCGCTTACGGACAAGGGGCAACTATGGCACTTCCGATTTGGGGAATGTTTATGAAAAAATGCTACGAAAACGAAGGATTAGGAATTTCAAAAGAGGATTTTTTAGCACCTGAGGAGCTTTCAATCCCTATTGATTGTGAAGTTATAAAACCTGCTGAAGAAGACAACTCTGAGGCGGAAGATCTTGAAGGGTTAGGATTATAAATAATTTGTAACTTGAATAAATGAATTCAAGGTTACTTTCATTAGATTTTTTTAGAGGACTCACAATTGCTGCTATGATAGTGGTGAACGATCCTGGAAGTTGGTCATATGTTTATCCTCCTCTAAGACACGCGGATTGGCATGGAGCTACTCCTACCGATCTTGTTTTTCCTTTCTTTTTATTTATTGTAGGTGTCTCAATTGTTCTTGCGCTTTCAAAAGTTAAAAATTCCAAATCTTCTGTTTATTTTAAGATAATAAAAAGAACCATAATTATTTTTTCAATAGGGCTTTTTTTAGCTTTATTTCCAAATTTTGATTTTGAAAATTTAAGAATTGCTGGAGTTCTTCAAAGAATCGCGTTAGTCTATCTATTTTGTTCTGTAATTTATCTTAATTCCTCATTTTTAGTTCAGGTTTGGATTGGCGTTATTTTACTTATTCTGTATTGGGTTTTTATGACAAAAGTCCCTTTTGGAGATTCATTGGCTGGCACATTAGATCCCGGAAATAACTTTGCTGCTTGGATTGATCAGTTCATTACACCTGGAAGAATGTATCAAAAAACTTGGGATCCAGAGGGTTTCTTTAGCACTATTCCCGCAATAGCTACTGGGATAACAGGGATGTTCTGTGGTCATGTAATTTTAAACAAATCAAAAGATTTAAAAGATAAAATAATATTAATTTTTGTTGCTGGATTTAGTGCAATGTGTCTTGGTATGCTTTGGGATTATAGTTTTCCAATGAATAAACACATCTGGACAAGTTCATACGTTTTATTTAGCTCTGGCCTAGCTATGCTATTCTTGGCTTCTTGTATCTGGATTATCGATTTAAAAAAGAAAACAAAGCCATTTCATTTTGGAATTGTCTTTGGATCAAATGCAATCTTTGCATACGTGTTACACTCAATGCTTTGGAGGCTTTTTCAAATTCCAATATTTAATGAAAAAGGGATTCAACAGAATTGGATGGATTTTGGAATTTCAACTGGGATTGATCCGCAATTAATATCTCTAGTGTGGGCGCTCTTTTACACCTTTTTTATCTACTTAATTGTAAAACAGATGTA
>Ga0209832_1000492_pt1 | contig 23881 bp, 15 predicted proteins | sample COGITO_mtgs_1104_2_FD_185516 | JGI IMG/M metagenome (GOLD analysis project Ga0209832, IMG submission 185516) | Pelagic marine microbial communities from North Sea - COGITO_mtgs_110407 (SPAdes) (version 2) | ecosystem: Environmental > Aquatic > Marine > Epipelagic ...
CTTTCTCTCCGCGCGCAGGGCGTTGCTGTAGTGTTTGACGACTCGGACTCGGACTCGTCCTCTTCAGACTCCGATTCGGATTCGGCTTCTGACTCTGATTCCGAAGATTCAAACGCCCCTGCTGCAACCGTGACTTCAGCCGCCCTCGATTCTAATGGCCCCTCCCCCACTGGCTCCCTCTCTGTGCACGACATTGATGCCCAGTACGTGCAGCGGGGCCTATCCAAATTTTATCCCGATGCTACGGAGTCGCAGGCGCTCTCTTACAAGGTCCTTGACCTTCTAATCAAGCCGAATGACAGGGAGGTGGAGAATCAGCTAGTCGTGCTCCTCGGATTTGACAAGTTCAACTACTGCAAGACCCTGCTCAAGAACCGCTTCATGATCGGTTTCTGTGTGAGGTTAAAACAAGCTCAGGGCGACGAGGAGAAGGGGAAAATCCAATCGGAGATGGAGAAAGAGGAGACCGGGGAGGGCCAAAAAGTGCTGTCAATGTTGTCTGAGAATCGTGGGGTGGAGACTTGGCAGAAGGATAGGATCACTGACTTGACCGAGAAGGCCAAGCAGGAGGCCCGCGATCTAAAGCAGCGAAACCTGAACGACTCGAACAATGATAAGAACGTCAACAACGACAACAAAAACGCCGCCATTGTCGCAAACGACGATTCGGATGTGGAGATGGCCGCCGCCCCTCTGTCCTCCGCCACTGCTACCACCACCCTCGACCTACCCTCCCTGGCTTTCAAAGATGGTAACCACACGATGACGAACAAGACGTGCGACCTCCCTCCTCAGTCATACCGCGCGCAGAAACCAGGTTACGAGGAGGTGCATGTGCCAGCGATTCGAAATTTGCCCACCGCGGACGAAGTCTTTGTACCCATCGAATCCCTCCCCAAGTGGACACAGCCAGCTTTCGCTGGCATGCAGAAGCTTAACAGGTTGCAGTCTAAAATGTGCAAGTCGGCCCTCTATAATTCCGACAACCTGCTTCTTTGTGCCCCCACGGGGGCTGGTAAGACCAACGTAGCGATGTTGACTATGCTGAACATCATAAGCCAATACCGAACTTCCTCCTCTGCCGATGACACGAGCAACATTGATCTCAAGGCTTTCAAGATTGTCTACGTTGCCCCCATGAAGGCTCTTGTCCAGGAAGTGGTCGCGAATTTCGGTAAGAGGCTGGCCGCTTACAACATAGTTGTTCGAGAACTCTCCGGTGACAGCAATTTAACCCGCCAGGAAATAGGCGAGACTCAACTGATTGTCACGACGCCTGAAAAGTGGGACATTATCACCCGGAAAAGCGATGACAGGACCTTTACTCAGCTAGTTCGCCTGGTTATCATCGATGAAATTCATCTCCTCCACGACGACCGTGGCCCGGTCCTTGAGTCGCTCGTGTCCCGAACCATCCGCCAGGTTGAAACCACTCAAGAACCGATCCGGATTGTCGGCCTTTCCGCTACTTTACCCAATTATGAGGACGTGGCTACTTTCCTCCGTGTCGACCCTTCAAATGGGCTCTTTTTTTTTGACAATAGCTTTCGCCCTGTGCCCCTTCAACAACAGTACATCGGCATCACGGAGAAAAAGGCTCTCAAGAAGATCCAGCTCCAAAACCAAATCTGTTACGAGAAGGTCTTGCTACAGCGGGAGAATTCCAACCAAGTGCTGATCTTTGTTCACTCTCGCGCGGACACCTATAAAACAGCCCAGGCCTTGCGGGATATGGCAATCGCTGCAGACGACACAGAAAAATTCGTGCGATCTGTAGGTGGGACGAGGGAGATTCTCAACGAGGAGCAAGAAAGCGTAAAGAACGCTGAACTCAAGGAGGTCCTGCCTTATGGCTTTGGAATCCATCACGCTGGGTTAGGACGCGAGGACAGGCAGCTGGTGGAGGACCTATTTGCGGACAAGCACCTTCAAGTTTTGGTATGTACCGCTACTCTCGCTTGGGGCGTGAATCTCCCCGCGCACTGTGTCATCATCAAGGGCACTCAGATGTACAATCCTGAGAAAGGACGTTGGGTGGAGCTCTCGCCTCTCGATATTATGCAGATGTTGGGCCGTGCGGGTCGCCCTCAATACGACACTGAGGGTGAGGGGATTATCATTACTGCTCACAGTGAACTCCAATATTACCTCTCCTTGATGAACCTGCAGCTTCCAGTGGAATCCCAGATGATCAAGTGCCTACCAAACCATCTCAATGCAGAAGTGGTCCTTGGTAGCATCAGTAACATCGACGAAGCGGTTGATTGGTTGGAGTACAGCTACTTGAACGTTCGCATGCTCAAGAATCCGCAGCTCTACGGTATTAGCGCAGCGGCTGCGGAAGAGGATAAGGAGCTCTCGAGCCACCGCAGAGACCTCATTCACTCCGCTGCCGTTGTTCTTGAGAAATCCCAGCTTGTGCGCTATGACCACAGGTCTAGGGCTCTCCAATCCACCCTCTTGGGGCGGGTCTCCTCCTACTACTACATCTCTCATGAATCCATGCAAACCTATAACAAGCACATGAAGCCTCACATGAATGAAATCGAGCTTTTCCGGCTCTTCAGCTTGAGTGGAGAGTTTAGCCACATTCACGTAAGGGAGGAGGAGAAGATCGAACTTGCTAGGCTGGCACAGAGGGTGCCAATTCCTGTCAAGGAAAGTGTTGATGAGCCTTCGGCTAAGGTTAATGTCCTCCTGCAAGCTTACATAAGCCGTCTCTCTTTGGACGGTTTCGCTCTGGTCTCAGACATGGCCTTCATTCAGCAGTCGGCAGCAAGGATTATGAGATGTCTTTTTGAGATTGCACTGAAGCGTGGCTGGGCCTCCCTCGCCGCGCTGACTCTCGACTACAGCAAGATGATCAGCAAGCAAGTTTGGAGGTCCCAATCACCCCTCCGCCAGTTCAAGGGCGTTCCTGAGATTGTCTGCAAGAAGCTTGAAAGAAAGGACATTACTTGGGACCGTTATATTGACCTGAGTCCTGGTGACCTGGGTGAACTTGTGGGAGCGCCAAAGATGGGGAAAACTCTTCACAAGCTTGTATCTCAGTTCCCTAAACTGGAGTTGTCTGCGACCGTTCAACCCATAACACGTTCGATGCTAAAAATCGAATTGACGATAACCCCTGACTTCAACTTCGATGCGAAGGTGCACGACTACAGTCAATTGTTTTGGATCATTGTCTGCGATGTGAATGAGGAGAAAATACTTCACCATGAGGCCTTTAGCCTCAAACTCTCAGAATCTCAAGTGGAGCACTTTGTCAACTTTACTGTGCCTGTTCTTGAGCCACTTCCTCCCCAATACTTCGTCAAGGTCGTGAATGACCGCTGGCTGCACAGTGAGTCGGTACTACCCATTAGCTTCAGGCACTTGATCCTTCCCCAGAAGTTTCTTCCCCACACTGCTTTGCTTGACCTTCAACCTCTCCCTATCACTGCACTCAAGTCAAAGGGACTGCAATCCATGTACACACACATCAGGAACTTTAATCCTATTCAGACCCAGTCCTTCAATGAGCTCTTCAATGGCGATAACAACGCCCTCGTCTGTGCTCCAACTGGCAGCGGCAAGACCGTCTGTGCGGAATTTGCTATTATGAGAATGCTGACCATGAACAAAAATGGAAAGTGTGTTTACGTGGTCCCTAAGAAGGAGATAGCCGCTCACAAGTTTGAGGACTGGAAAAAGCGATTCGGAAAGATTAATGTCTCAGTGGCCCTTCTCACGGGCGAAATCACGGTTGACCTAAGAACTATGGAAAACAACAGCATTACCATCACCACTTCCACTAATTGGGACATCATCAGCAGGCGCTGGAAGCAGCGCAAGCCGGTGCAATCCCTCTCTCTCTTCATCATGGACGAGCTGCATCTGCTTGGCGGACAGGAGGGTCCAATCATCGAGGTGATCGTGAGCCGAATGCGCTACATGGCCACGCAACTTACCTCCTCCAGTACTCGGATGCTATGTCTATCCTCTTCCCTAGCTAACAGCAAAGAAATCGCCGACTGGATGGGAGTGCCGACCAAGTGTATATTTAACTTCGGTGTGAAAGTTCGCCCTGTCCCCCTTGACACGGTTATCCAGTCCGTTGACGTCAATAACTTCAGCGCGAGGATGATGGCTATGGCCAAGCCTGTCTTTTCTGGCATCAAGCGGAATAGTGACGGCAAGCCTGTGTTGGTGTTCGTGCCTTCTCGAAGGCAAGCACAATTAACTGCAATTGATCTTATGACTTTCAGCAGCAGTGATGCTGGAGTGTCCGGTTGGGGAGACGCCGACTTTAGTTTTCTCAAGACTAATTTCGACCCCAAGCAGCTGGAGCCGGTGCTTAGGACAATCAAGGAGCCAGCCCTGGGCCAGACACTGTCCAAGGGAATTGGCTTTGTTCATCAAGGCATGGTCGAATCGGACAAAAAGCGAGTCATTGGCTTGTACAAAGACGGAATTATCAAGGTGCTAATCTGTCCCTTTGACCTGTGCTGGTTTATGGACGACTGCAAGGCGCACATGGTGGTCGTCGTCGGTACAGAATCGTATGACGGGAGGGAAAAGAAGTATGTTGATCACCCTATAGCTGATATGCTGCAGATGATGGGACAAGCTTCTAGGCCCAATATTGATAGCAGCGGCAAATGCCTGATTTTGTGTCACACTCCGAAGAAGGAGTATCTGAAGAAGCTACTGAACGAACCCTTGCCTATCGAAAGCCACTTGGACCACTATTTACACGACCACATTAACTCAGAAATCGTTACCAAGACTATCGAGAGCACTCAGGACGCCGTAGATTACATCACGTGGACCTTGCTTTACCGGCGCCTCACCAAAAACCCGAACTACTACAACCTCCAGGGCGTCACCCAAACCCACTTGAGCGAACACCTCTCCGAAATGGTTGAGACCGTCCTCGGCGACCTCGACGAATCAAAGTGCATCAAGCTGGACGAGGATGAAGGCGATATCTCTCCTCTCAACCTGGGCATGATCGCCGCCTACTACTACATCAATTATAGTACCATTGAGCTGATCGCTAGCAGTGTAACTGAGAAGACCAAGGTGAAGGGGGTATTAGAAATTTTGAGCGCGAGTACCGAGTATAATCAGTTGGCGATACGACAGAATGAAGAGCGGGTACTGAAATCTCTTTGTGGCTCCCTTGTTTACAAGCTGGGCGAGTCGGGTGCCTTCAACGACCCAAACACGAAGGCCAACATCTTGCTTCAGTCGCACTTTAGCCGGAAGATGGTCAACAGCGACCTGAGGTCTGATCAGAAGCTTGTTTTATCCGACAGCATTCGTCTGATTCAGTCCATTGTGGACGTAATTAGCAGCAACGGCTGGCTTAAGCCGGCCCTTGCGGCAATGGAATTATCTCAAATGTGCGTCCAAGGGGTCTGGAACAAAGATAGCGTTTTGAAGCAGATTCCCCACTTCAGTGACGAAATTGTCAAGCGATGCGAGGAGTACGAAAATGATGGGGATGGCATCGAGTCGCCGTTCGATATTTTAGAGCTTGACGACGATGTCAGGGATAATCTGCTTGCCGGTATAAGCGAAGAGAAAATGGCTGATGTGGCCGTTTTCTGCAACAACTTCCCGGACATAAAGCTGAACTTTGAGGTGGTGGACAAGGACGATATCACCGCTGGGGATGGTGTTCAAGTTGTCGTTCATTTGGAGAGAGCAGATGAAGACGAAGAGGAGGAAATTGTGGAGGAAGATTTGGGGAAGGTGAGCTGCCCTCTCTTCCCAGGGGAGAAGAAAGAGAGCTGGTGGGTCGTCATCGGAAAAAACAACGATCTGCTTTCCATCAAGCGGGTATCTTTCGGTGCGGAGAGTAAGCTCAAGCTCCAGTTCTTGGCGCCGGACGAGGCCGGCGATTATAACCTCAAGCTATACCTGGTCAGCGACAGCTACTTGGGTGTCGACCAAGAACACGACTTGCCCTTAAGTGTCGCCGTTGGCGACAGCGATGACGATGACGATGACGACAGTGATGACAGTGATTAATGTTATAACGTACTAGCGCACGCGAACTACATTTGGGGGAGGAATCATTTTTTTCACTTTTTTTTCAGAACACAAAAAGTGCCTGCTGCAATCAATGTCCAAATGCTGCGCTAAAGGTTCACAAAATTAATTCATAGCTATTAGAACATAGTGGGCAGAGCGCTGTCACCCTTCTCCCCATCCTCGTCATTGCCCCCCTCTTCTTTCCCCACGTCCTCTTTCTCTCCCTTCTCTTCCTCTCCCTGTGTGTAAGTGATCCTTCCAGGTTGAATTACGACGCTTCCCGGTACACTTGCAGGTCCACTAGTCTTGATTTGACTAGTGGTTTTTTCCACGTCCGCCGTCAGTGGGACCTCGTATTTAAAGTCTTCTTCTTCCTCGTTATCAGACTTTTCTTCTTCACTGTCCACGATGTCATCTTTTGCATCCTCGTCTTGGAGTGCTTTTAATCTGTCCTCCTCGTCCCACTTTTCTTTCCGAAGTCTTTTCTCTTCGTCAGTCATAAAAAGGTCAGGGAAAAGGTTTCCATCGAGTTTCATGATGAGGTGACCTACAGGTCCCTTACGAAGCACGAGCTTAAAAAGCAACATTTCTACCGTGCTGAATACGTTTTCATCCGTGAGTAACTCTTCCCTATTGTTCACGAGCCTCCTCAGCTCACCAGCCACCACGTGCAAGGTTGTATTTACACTCAACTCGGGATCATATGCTTCGAATATCAAGCCATGCCCTGCAGACTCCCCCTTGGCCCTGGTACTGACGCTCACAAGCACCTCGTGACCGCTAACCTTAATACCCTTGCGAATGATCAGGTCTCCCCTTGTGTCCGCAGGAATGAAAACGACAGCGTTCTGTCCGCTAGGTCTATTGACAGGGGCATCCTTGGGATCCAATCGGCTGTACGCAGCGTGCCAGTTCTTGCCTTCTTTGTGGACGAAGGTGGCGATCAAATTCCTCTTCTTCTCGATCTTTGCATCATCCTCGACGTGCAAGTGAAGACATCTGATGACATTTCCTAGGGCAGTCTGAATGGGCTCACCCCTGGCGTAGCTCATCGCCTTCCTACCGTTCAAAACGCTTTCCTGCTCGCTCCTCAAAATCGCCAGCTCGCAGCTCTCTGCAATCCTCGGTACGTACAGGTTGACCCTGAGCGCGTCTTCTACCTCTTTGTGAACAAAGACACTGACGATGCAATCAAACGTGCTCAATCCATCCCTGTGCTGCAAATTAAAGCCGGCTCTCATCAACAAGTCCGTGCTCCTCTTGCTCTTTTCTTCGATGGGCCTATTGCTCCTGCCTGCCTTTGCAATGCTATCGTCAAATCCTTGCTGCTGACTCTTGCTCCATGGCATGTAAAGTTCAGGAGGCAGCCCCCTCGGGAATGTTAATTTCAGTTTAGCACACATGGCATCAGCGAGCGCATACCTATTGGCAGTGTTGACAATCAAATCTTCTTTCTTGTCTTCGACGATCATTTCCTCCAGGCACTCTCCTGGAACTTCAAGCAGCATCTTGTTCCCGGTGGCTGGATCGTACGCCAAAAATCTCAACGTCGGGGCGTTATTGGGTGTCTCGTCAACTGGGAGAATTTCGAAAACCTGAACCTGCAAGAGCACCCCCGAAACTTTGATGGCTTTCCTCAGAATCTTGCGCCCTCTGAATGCCCTCCTATCGATCAGCACATCTCTATTGGCCCCTTGGTCCTGGGCTCCACCCATACCAACCGGCGTTTGTTTCAAATGGCTGTAAAGCCTATTTCTAGTCAAAATGACCGTGAAATTTTCGTCGTTCTTCTCGTACGTTTCAGTCTCTTCGTTCCACAAGCCTGGGGCAATTTTCATTCTGTTGTGAGCGACATGGTAAAACAGCTCTTCTTCGTTCTCTGGCAGTAATAACTCCTCCACGTGAGGTCCGACTACCTCCCGAAGGTCAGTGTCGCCCACAATCTGAACCACCCCCTTGGCACTACTGCTAGGACTGTAAACTTCCAGCGTCAAAGTCCGCTCCATCGCATTGTCATAGCTCTCATACACTTTCATCACCATTCCGACTTCATAGCTCAGAGTCTCAACGATACCGTGCTTGACCTTGACTCCCTGGTTGAATATCAACCTCCTCTCTTTCAGCATTGCCAACGCATCTTTGGGCGCTTCAGACGACTTCGAGCCCTCTTCTCCCTTCTTTTCCTCTGCCACCACGTCGCCGTCTTTCTTGTCCTTCTTCTCTCGCTCCTCGATAATGTCCACAACACCGTCCTCAAGCTGAACGCTCTCACTGACAATCTCTTCGAATTTTAATGTCGGAGACAGCAATGTATCGGCATCAACGTCCGGCTTCTTCTCGTCAGAGCGCGCCTCTAGTACTTTTAGAGGTTTGTAATCGAAACCCTTCTCCTTATCCCTCTCGTACAGATCTTCGAACACCTCGCCTTCCTCATCGTAACAGTCCTCAGGCAACTTGCCCAAGTCGCTCTCGAAAATGTTCATCTTTGCTTGCCTCCTTCCCCTGACAACCACCACGCCCAGAGCTCCACCGTCCACGGCACAATCGAATTTATCGATCTCCACAGCCTGAGTAGCGACAACCTTGACAATCCCGCCGATTTTCAACCTGCCTTCGTCAAGTTTCACCACATCACGGCTCTTGTTCTTCTCTGCTGCCCTAGTCATCCAGTCGCTCTGGAAAGACACGCCATCTCCGCTGTCATCGTATTTGACATACCGGAGCATTTCGCGAATGACGGCCTCTCTCGCAGACTTGTCGCTTAGCAAAGTCTTTATGACATCCTTCGCCCCCTCGCCCATGTCTGCAATCTTTTTCATGTCGTCTTCTGAAAAACCGAGAATGTGTTCTTCAGATGACTCCAAATTCACGCATCGAATCTCTATGCTGTCTCCAACGTCTACAAAACCCGCCATTGTCACCCTTATACCAAACATCTTGGCGCCAGGACCACTACCTAACTTCTGCGCAGTCTTGAAAATCGTCCTGTTGAAATCCAGCCGTGTGTCGCCTCTAAAACTATTCATCCTGGCACTCTTGATGTGTAAGCTGTTCTCTCTGTCCTCGTCGGCACTTTTACTGATCCTCCGCAGCGACAACCGCTTCAGCAAATCATCGCACCACAACCGAAAGTCCCCACTGCTTCCACCTATTACTAATGCCCGATCGACTACGCTCAGTCGGAGCTCGTGCTGCTCGCAACTAGCGGGATTATAGGCCCTAACTCTTAGCATCCCACCCCTGCCAACTTCCCCGACGGTCACAATATGAGGGATACCACTCAAGTTGTGAATGCAGGTGAACAGGTCCCGACTACATCCCCCCTTCATTCGCATCGTCAAGAAAAGTCCCTTGCCTTTATCTCCTTTCTTTCCACCCTGCGTTCCGAAACGCTTGGAAAGGTCGGCATCCCGTCGAGTGGGGTCCATACCCATGTCAACAATGGTACGCAGCCGTGGAGAAATTGTGAGCCTATCAGTCACCGGGCGCAGCAGCACCATTGCATCATCGCTTCGGAACTGTTCAGCTTCAAGTAGTTTATCCGTGTTGGGGAGCACGTTGAATTTTAGGTCGTCTCGAACTATGAGCTCCAAATCTGCGCTGAACTGGGGCAAATAGGCTTGGCACCGCAGCTCCCCAAGGCTATCCTCGCTAACAGTTATGGTCGCCAAGTGTCCACTGATTCTCCTCGTTTCTCGAAGGATCCTCTTCAAAGCGCGCTTGCAGGCGAGTGTCTTCCTGTAGCCCAGTAGGCGCGATTGCTTTTCCAGAACCAACAAATGTACTAATCGGCTGAACATTTCTTCTCTTGTCTGAGGGGGGGCCCGAGGTCCAAATTCGTTACGTTCTATGCTGTTAGGAGCAAGCAAAGCATTGATCTCGCGAATATGAATACTGCATGTATAATTAACGCTGCTGGTTGGGTTATAAGCCCCAAAGAATATCCTGTTACAGTCCATGTAGACATTCACTGTGTGTATATCTCCGTTGATATTCCGCGCCTCCCTAAAGACCCTGACGTCTTCCAACAGCGGAGATACTAATTGGCTGTAGGCCGCCTTCCATCCGATCTTGGCGCTCTCGTCGTCCTCTTGAACGACACTCAGAGCGTCTGTCATGGTCACAACCGTTGAAAACAGGTTAAGAGGATTCCGCCTTGTCAGAACTTCAGGCCTGCCTCCTCCGGCCCTCAGCATGGCTGCAAATTCGACAACAGCAACCACATAATCCAACAACGTTGCAAGCATCAAGTTGGTCGTGTGGTTGAAAGTATTGCCGTTCGGCCAGTCTTCGTGGGCAAGATATTGTTGCAGCACAACAAGATTCTCGTCAGGGATACTGAACTTGTCTACCGACCTCAGCTCTTTCTGAAACGTCTCTACATCGCCCAAAAGGCGCTTGCTTGCCTGCCATGACACCGACGCCACGTTTTTGTCAGGGTGCCTGAACCTATTCTTAGGTGAGAGCAAAATAATCGCCGCCTCCATAACAATTACATGCATGTGGGTAGGCGGACCGTCGCTCATGGACAAATCTACCATCTCGTCCCGCACAGATTCACTTACTAAAATTTTCAAACAGTGAGAAGCTATCTGCAATCGTCTCTTCATGTCGCCGTCTCGCATGACTCTAAGATCGCTTTCCGCGGCACCCAGGTGCACTTCCGCGCCATTTCCTTTCCGGTTTTCCTGGTTAGCAACGCAAACTATGCACATGGGGTTCGGAACGAGCGCTTTTTTGGCAACGGCGATGCTGTGCAAAAACGTGCTCCTGCTAGACTCGCATATTCCCACGTCGACATCGGCAATAATACTGCTGCCTGCGTCCAGCGCCATCTGGAAGGCGTTCACATCCACGCCTTGGTTCTCGGAGAGTGATACACGGACGAACATGCCCTCAAGGTCACTCAAAACACGATGTAGCAATTTCTGCTTCGCCGCCATGGGGACGTCACGAGCGATACACAGCAAAAGAGGTCGAGGACGTTTGGCAGTATCTGCCAGTATGCTCGCATCCAAAAACTCTTTCATGCGGTCCTTCTCCTCGCGCGCCATGTTCTCGTCTTCCCTCCTATCCTCTTCGATCTCCTCCTCTGTCGGCTGGTCCCACGCCTCAGGAGCAGCATCGGCCATCGCCTCTGAGTCATACTTTTTCTTGGTTTCAAGTTCGAATAGCTCAATATTCTCCTTTAGCAGCTTTTCCATCTCCACGACCCTTTCCTTGGCCGTCTCGATGCGTTTGTCGATGTACAAAAATTCCTCCTTATCACGACCTTTGAGCGAGGGCAAAGCCTTAAGACCACCGTGTTTCCCAGCAAATGCCTTCTTTTCTTCCTTGGCGATCTTATACAGCGCCTCGGCCTCTCCCAAGGCGCTGCAACGGTAGAGAAGCTCGCCGTCTAACTTGAGCTTGCTGCTTTCCCTCTTTTTGGCATCCTTCTCGCTTCTCAGCACACACAGATGGAGCTGCGTTTTGGCGTCACGTAAAATTACTTCCTTTTCGATGAGCTGAGATCTGAGTTTTGGCAGTCGGTTCCTGTCCAGCTCGCTTCCCAGATTAGCCTCCGTCTCTGCTTTCTTATATTCGTTCGTAGCGGTGGTTACATTACGCTCGGCCTCTGCCACAAATCCCTCAGCGTCTGTTGTGATCCTCTCTTCCTCGTTCAGCTCTTTCTTCTCTTGGACGTCTTGGGCAAACTGGGTTCTCGCCAACTCGTCTTCTATGGTCTTCTTCAGCTTCCCCTCTTCGATCATGACAACCTTAGAAGTCCCAAATGCCTTTCCGGCGGCCTTTGAGCGGGCGGCACTGTCACCAGCGACAGCTAGCGCACGAGATCGCACCTCTAGCTGCACCAAAACCTTCCTCTTCTCTCTTTGCTGTTCCCTCAGCTTCTGGAGCCATCCTGGTTGGACGTCCCCAATGTCATCAAGGAACTCGAGCTGGTAATCAAAGACCTCGCAGAGACTGGTGCACCAAATTAGAAGCTGCGAAACCGCCTTGGCCCCTTTCCCAATCCTTCGCATTTGCTCCAGAGTGAAAGAGGGATCGTGTTCATACGCCTTGAACATGTCGATGGCATCAGGAGGCAGATGTAACAGTCTAGGACGCCTGTTCGCGGGCCCGGCCGCAAGGGCTCTCATCCTGCGGAGAAGCTTGCTTGATCGCCTGAGGACCTTCATAGCAGACTCCCACGTCATGTTTTTATCAATTGGCACGACAGTGCGCACCCCGATCCGATCGTAGTGTGCCATGGTCTCTTGCTTTTTCTCCGCCCCAAGCATGAGACATACTGTCTTAATTAGCCCCAGAACGGCGGCAGGGAGGTATGGCTTGCTGAGATCGACCAAAGGCGTCTGAATCGCGTCAGCGAGCTCTTGAAGATCCGCGGGGAAGAGCTGCCGCACGGAGACACTGTTAGCAGCTCGTTGGGCACTCGTGACCAAGGCTCTCTTGTGAAGCATTCTCCCCCTGCCAAACTTGCCCCTCATGTACGTCTGTATTTTCGTAGCGGCGCGACTCTGTATACGCTCGGCGAGAAGGTGTTGGAATTCCATGCGAGCCAATCTTCCCCTGTACAGTCGTTTAATGGTGGTCGAGGCCCACTGTTCAAGCCTTCGCTCCCTGACTATTTTTCTATCAAACATTCCTCTTGCACCGCCTTGGAGTATTGTCGACGCGCGCTCGCAAATCTCCCTGTAGTCCCTGTAGAATTTACGAGCCTGCCTGCCCCTGCTGATTCTCTGGATACTAGTGGCAGAGACGTCCTCGAGGGTGATCGCCTCTTCCTCGTCCTCTGGTAGGACGGTATTCTCGTCCAGCTTCCTCCTCTTCCTTTCAAGTTCCCTTGCCCTCCTTGCATCTTGAGATCTCTTCTCTACCTGCTTGAAGTATTTTCTCTGCTCCTCCTTTTCCTTGAGGTCGCGCGTTTTAATCTCGAGTTCTTTTTCGCGAGCTAAAACTTCCCTCTTCGCAAGTTCAATTTCCTCCCTCCTTTTTTTAACCGCCGCCACCCTTGTCTTCGCCTCCACCTGCCTGATCTCACTTTGAATGACAGTTGCGGCTTCGTTGAGCTCCCTTGTTTCGTTCTCCTCGTCCTCGTGGATAGCTGCTTCCCTCTCCATGTCCTCGAGGGCTCCCAGGGCGACCTTTAAGTCGCTCTTCATTTCTCCTAGCTGCCTTTCAAGCTCTTCGTTCTCCCTCTGCTTTCTGGTGATATCCATCTCCAGTATCGCCCCACGAGACCTCCTGGACGGAGCCTTTTTTCGCCCGGCGGTTCCCGCAGTTGTGATGGCATGCAGCTCCCCCCCAATTTTATTCGCCCTGGACGCACCTTGGGGAGCCTCGACCCTCTCCCTCTTCTTGGTGGATCTTCTCGACTTCTTAGACGTGTTTCCGGAACGAGCGCTCGAAGAGAAAATGCTCGAGGCAGCTTTGTCGTCATCGACATCCCCTGGCTGCATAGGGTCGAGCCCAAAACCGCTAGTCTCGGCGAATGGTGCCATATCCCTGTCCATGATTCGAGCTTCCTTGCTGAGGGGCCTATGGTCATCCGTCCCAACAACCTCCCCAAACCTCTCCCTCTCCGCTTGCCAAGCTGGGACAAGGCGATCAGAGGCATCCCGAAGGTACTGGCCTTGAATGGCCTCTTCCGATAAGATGGCCTTCTCCGCGCGCCGGATGCGAAGCAAGTCAAGGTCGCCTATTGTGGATGGAGTTACGTGCTGTTGATAGTTAGTTGAAGAAGAGGTGGAAGATTTAGGGCCTTTGGTGGGGGACTTGCGATTTGATGTCGATGATGTTATGAGAGAAGGGTCATTTATTACGGGGGTGGTGTAAGGGGTGATTTCGTTTTGTTTCTTCTTGGTGCCTTTACGAGAGGGAGATGTCTGGATATCTTGTGTTGAAGTCGTAATAGCAGCAGAACTTAAAGTTCCGCCGATTGAGGTGAAGCCGGGGTCAGCATTGACGCCTTCTTTGGTACTATGCCCCGTAAGTAATTCCCCGTTCTTTGTCACACCACCAGCGCCAGCTCCTTTTGCTGTTCCTGGACGATTCTCCATTGCCAGAGGAATGACGAAAGGATTCCTCTCCATGCTAAATCCGAGCCACTTAGTCAGTGGTTTCAATTTGTTTAGAAAGTCGAGGTCGCTTGGCATTTTCACTAGATAGTTGATGCCGTTCCACATAAAAGGCGTTGGCTTGGTGAGTCCTTTCCTCCATTCTGCAATATTCTCAACAACCTCAACAGAGGCTATGCGTAAAATATCGAGGAGGTCGCCGAGACCAGGTTGAAGAACGTGAGTTGACGCAGCTGACATTGACGACAGACGGCGGAGGTAGCCTTCACGGAGAAGTACGGATTTTAGGACGTTCAGTTCCAAGGAAGGGTTCACCTGTTTGGGATTTGGAGGGTTATTGAAAAACGATGTTAGATGGCAGCTTCTTCTTTGCCTCAGAACGCGCGAGGTGAAACTTACCGTCTCTTCCCGCTCCTGTGAGAACTGCGAGAACGTTACGCCCCCCGAAATAGTGGACATATTTCTTATTGTCTGCAGGATTTGGTGTAGTGTTGTCGGTAAGTTAGTTAACTGCTGGTGTTGCTATCAAATAATGAGTAAAAAAGGTGCCTCACCTGCTTAGTCTCCTTTCCCAACTTTCCTCCGCTTCCGTCCTTCATCATACTCAGACTATTCCCCTCCATGGGCTTCATTCCTCCTGTGAGCATGGTAACACTCTGACTCCTCGACATCTTCTCATGCCTCTCAAGCTTCTCCAGTTTCCTCTGCCTTTTCATGTGTGATTTGTATTTATCTGTGCGGGTAAATTTGTTGTACATGTCGGATTCGGGGTCGTAGGGGGGGAGGCGCTCAGACACATTCGAATTCCAACCGGAGGAGATTGCATTTTGGCTGTTGTTAGGAGTGGAACGGGAGGGCGGGGTCGGTAGAGAACGCTTCATTTTATTGATGGTGCTGTCAGAAGTAGATGGATCACGGTAAGCTGATCATTTTCGTGGTTTCCTCGTGAGAAGATTGGGGGCAGGTGCTTTCTGCCGGACCGTCGTTAGCTTCGCAGCAGGTCAAACTTTAGAAACTCTCTCGTAAGACCATGATCATAAAAATGTTTCCAACGTATCAGTGAGTAGCAAGTGAGTCAGACTGAGCAACTCTCCCTCAGAGACATCCATATCGCTACAATTATTGAAAGCTATTCCCACCCTCCAACACCCTTGACAAAAAAGCAATAACGACAACAACAACAACAACAACAACAACAACAACAACAAAAGCCTCTACACACTTCAATGGGGGGTGCAGAATCGGTGCCAGCGCCAGACCTTCGGGTCCGGCGAGCAATGGCGATAGGGAAATTAGACATGAAAGATGTGGCTGTCTTTTGGAAAAAGTTCCGGAAGCTTGACAAGGAGATGAGAGGGAACATTGAGGTGGAGTCGTTCTACGATGCTATGGAGGAAAAGCGATCCATATACGGCGACGGTGTCTTTGAACTCCTCGATATCAATCACGTGGGTACCATTAATTTCGGAGAGTTTATTCAGAGCATAGTAGTTATGTGTTTGTTCGAGAGGGAGGAGGTTATGAAGTACTGTTTCTACGTATTTGACAAAGACAAGAATGGGTACGTTGAGAAAGATGAGCTCCACACTATGCTGAATGTTTTTCACCACGTCGGCCCTAACGAGGAGCTCAAGGGGAACCAAAAGATTGCGAAGAAGAAAATGAACATAACTGCAGAGGACGTCAAGATTGAGTTTGACGAGGTAAAGAAAATAGCTCTTACGTACCCATCGCTGTGGTACCCTGCCTTTCGTATCCAGAACAATCTGATGACAGAATACATGGGTCACAATTGGTGGAGCAAAAAAAAAAGGTATTTGCAAGACATGAAAGAGTTGAAGGCCAGGAAAAAAAAGGAGAAAGAGCTAGAGGCTGATGCCAAATTTGAGAGGCTAAGGCAACGCAAAATCCGGAAAAAGATGGGTATCCTGAAGTATTACTGCACACCTTGGACACGGAAAAACTATGACAAGATGTTTCCTCCCAGAAATAAGGACGAAGTACACAAAATGAGCGCTGAGGAGTGAGTACAGCAAAGCGAGATGTAATCGAAATTAATCTGTGAAGCGAATCGACGCAGAGCACATTTGAAAAAACGCTAACCCATGTCGTCGTGTAGGCTTGCGGAGCTAAGAAGGAAGGCCAGAGAGGAAGCCAAGCGCTTAGAAGAACTACAGATAAAGAATCCTGAAACACAAGAATGGAGAAATTATATGAGAGCCAAAGACTCGAGAAAGAAAATGAAGATTGAAGCTGAGTTATTAAGTAAGGACAAACCCTTGCCTAGACCGAAAGCCAGTGTCGATGAACGTCAGGCAAGGATAGAAAGAAGGAGGCTTAAATTCCACGGAGAGGAGTTGCCGAAAGCACCGAAATAGTAGTTATCTCGAGCAGTAAAAGCTGTAGATTTTTTTCCGGAAAATACTTACATTGTCGCACGAAAGAACAGAACAGACCGTTTGGAGAAAACAAAAGCGCTTATTTTTCCCATAATTCGTTCCGCTCTACTTCTCCCGGATTTTTTTAGGTTTCTCGCTTTCTCGCTGTGAACATGAACATGTTCAGAAGATAAAACCCTACCTAACATTTAATCGCCTCAGAACAGTACACATTCCCCCGCTCATCGTCTTTGATGGAGGCTAAGACCTCGTCTCAGCCTCGTCGGGAGAAGAAATCAAAGAAGTCCTCTAAGCAGCGGGCTCCACCTTCCTCCTCCTCTCAAGCTCCACCCCCAGCTGCCCCTCCCGAGCCAAAGGTTCCTCCGAGCAGCAGTAGTAATGGAGATCACCGCCGCCAGAAGAAGCAATCGAAGGCTAGCCGCCAACTTGAGCAGCCCTCAACCTCCTCTAACGTTCAAACTTTGCCAGACAGTGTGCAAAACTTCACCGGAGTGTCGTCGGTACATACTGTGTCTTCACCTTCCGCACCCGGCAGTAACGGCGTTCATTTTGACTCGATGAACGATAAAAACACTGAAAATGGTTCCAGTAACAAAAAAAACAAGGCAACTCCTAAAGCAGCAGACAAGTCTTTTGGCTCAGGAACTGGCTACAGCGATGATGAGGATGAGTTTGAGGATTACGACGACGACGACTTTGAGGAGGAGGAAGCGTCGCCAGTTAAAAAAACTGAGGTAAAGACTGTGACACCGAAACCGAAAATGTCTGTCAAGCCTAAGCCAAAGGAACCAAAACCTACTGCCAAGGGCAAATTCAGCAATGTGGGGAGCTACATGAGCACCAACTCCTCACTAAGCAAATCGGCGAAAGCGAGTCTGAGCAATTTTAATCCAGCCGCCAAGAGGATCAACGACATCAAGGCGCAAACAAAGCTTATCAAGGTCGGTTTCACCGTCTATAGCAGCCCTCCTATCACTTTGTATAGGCAGTACCAGAGCAAACTCAGGAGCAACGATAACATGATTACGGAGTCATCCACGCAGTTTAATGAGGGGAACAGGAGCATCGGGTGTGTCACTGATGAAGTTGCTACCAGGGATGAGGGTTGCTTGTGTCGAAACGGGGAGGACGACACTGTTTTTGAGGAAATGCTAGGGCTAGTAAAAAGGGGGGACTTGAAGGGACTGGAAAAGCTCATACCAAGGAGTAGGAGAGACGATGGCGTAGGCGCGGAGGGAGGGGGGGGGCTGACTAGATTTTTGGAGCAGGCCAGTGTACTTTGTGAATCCTTGTGTGAGGAAAATTTGGTACGTGCTAATAAGTACAACATCGACACTAGCTTAAGCAACGCCGGTCATGAAGATGATATTTTTGAGGTGGGAAGCGAGTTTAAGTATGTGGGCAAGCAGAAGACTCCCTTCAACCAGATTCTGTGGCGTAATATGCGATGCGTTGAGGCGATTACCAGCGTGAGCAAAGGGACCATGATTGTTACTGTACATGTGGAGAAAGAGGAGGGACGGGAGAATGAGAAGCCACATGTCTTCAGCGGGAAGAGTGTCGTATGTATATGGGAAACTTTCAACACGAGCACTCCTGTCAAGGTTTTAGTTTGCGACGGCAAAATCACTAAGACCACTCTCGGTACTTTCTCGCATGTTGTTGTCGCCGGGAAGGAAGACGGAAGTTTATGCGTGTGGGACTTACGGGAAGAAAAATCCCAGCACATCGGTCGATATTCAAAGCAGCTGAACATGCCATCGCTTCCTGTACGAAAGCCGACTTACTCAACTGACTACCAGTCGTTGAATGACAATCCACATGCGAGCAATATTGTGGGAATTTGTGTCGATGTCAATCAAGTGGTCAGCTGCGATGATAGGGGAATGTGCTGCGTGTGGTACATTGCAGACAACATCTCCAACGCTACCAGCAGTGGTGATGTTGTCGATATCAGTGACGACAATGCTCATCTGGGGTTGGGTATTGGGGCGAAAATGAAGTTGGCCTTGTCGCGGGTTATTTGGTTCACAAAGGACGGGCTCGTAAACGGAGGTGTTGGGTGCCCTGAAAGTGGTAGCATTGGTCCAGTAGTCAGCGGTTTGATGAGTCTCCCCCACGCATTGAGCGGTAATACCTTCGTACTATCGACGGCACACGGCAAAATATACAGTATGAGCTCATTTGGGGCTACGGTCAGCAGCTTTTCGTGTGGAGAGGGGGTGAGAGGCTTCGAAAGCTCTGTCTGCGGTGTTTCTGTGAACGAGTTCGTCACGGGGCTGTTTCTGGTAGGACGTAACGATGGTACTGTAGAGATTTACAAACACGACGTGCAGAGCAGGATCGCAAATTTCGACGTCAGTGCTTTTGACGGGGGGGCAGTAACAGGTGGTGCACAGGTCGAATGGAGCTCTCAAAAACCCACCGTCTTCATTGTTTCATATGGCAGCAAGGTTTATGTCATGGACCTGAAAATTGACTGTTCGAGCCCGGTTGCAATTTATGACACCGGAGCTAGTGGAGAGGTAATAAATGTACTGACCAAGAACTCATTAAATGTTGGCAATGTCTGGCTCGTCAGCTGCGACAAGCAGAAAGGAGAGATCAAGGTCAGGGAAATCAGCAAAAAGTTGATTGAGGTTGATAACAAGGAGGAAGGCGAGGGTTTGGAGGCAGAGTGTGAATGGCTGAAAACTTTCTGTGAGGAGAGCGTGTGCTGATACTTGGATTGTATAATTTTCAAAGGAAATGGTTTTTATTGCTACAAACTACAGCACACATTTCTTTTCTGTTCAACATTTTTCCAAACAAAAGAGGCCCATTGTCGATTGATGTGATCAAGGATCAAGGCGGCGGAATGGCAGCCTTCTTCAGAAATACATCGTAAACAAGCGTCTCGCCACCCTTGATCAGGCACTCCCCACTCTCAAGACAGACACCCTTGCTCCCATATGCCATCTCCGGAGGAATGATGACCTGAACCTTGGATCCCACTGTCATCTGCTGAACAATATCTTCCAGACCCGCAATCACGGCACGGTCGCCTAATTTGAATGTCAAGTTGTTCTTCTTCCCTTCAGAGTGTGTCGCGTCAAATATACTCCCGTCAGTCTTGTATCCCGTATAATCGATTGCGACGACATCTCCTACTTGTGGTGGGCTGCCTTTCCCCCCTTTGAGGAAAGAATACTTCAACCCTTTTTCTGTCGTCAGAATCTCGGGAGCAGCAGTGGCAACTTGGGGGCTAGCAAAAAAGGGCATTAACCCCGCCCCAAATGACAATCCCACGGTATTCTTAACGAAAGAACGCCGAGAGGCGGAAGTTGGGCTGAATTGAAGTGCGGTCGTAGCAGTCATAGAGAATACCATCAAACACAACAACGTCAGCGTCACTGTCAGTGCCTGATTCATCGCTTAGTATAGAGCTGTCAAAGAAATGCAATCGCTCAAAACCAATGGTATTTTGTGTGTGTTTGTATCAAATGAGTGCGGTACGAAAATGTTAAGAAATAGCGAGGATTATTGGGAGTCGTTTTGCTGACGACATGCATCAGCAAGGCAAGCCTGTATCCACTCAACACTGATTTATAGCTTCGAAAAATTGACTCAAGAGATCCTTTATCGAAACAGATAGTATCAGGAATCAAATTTGAAGAAATTCCCACTCTTACCTACCTCCTCTCTTGCCCCTGCCTGCACTTCAGAAATGAAATTACCCCTCCTCATAATTGCTGTCACCAATGCATTCATTAGTACCCCCCTCCCCCTCTTTAAACGGTCTCTTGGGCTGGTAAAATCGACGTCTTCGGCATTTGAGGAAACTGTTCAGAACCGTTATGCCGTAGGTCGTTTTGATCCCTCTCATGAGATCCCCACCTCCACCCTTTCGCGGATCCTGTCCTTGGCCATGAGGTCCCCCACCTCGTTCAACGCTCAGCCCTATCGGGTTCTGGTTGTCAGTGACCCGAAAATCAAGTCGAAGTTGTCAAAATTCTTCATTGGACACAATTTGAGCAGAATAGAAGGGTGCAGGTAAGGCCATGAAGGAAGGGGGGGGGAGAGAGAGGTTTCGAGCAGTCAGACTTATCAACCGCTCGTTCTCTTTGCAGCGCGGTTGTTCTATTTCTGGCGGATTTGAGGTGTGGAGGCTGGAGAGGCTGGCGGGAGCTCGTTCCCTTCTACATGGGAAGAGATTCCTCCCAAACTCGAACGCAAACCCAAACCCAAACCCAAACCCAAACGGGAGATCTGATGACAAAGAATCAGGTAAAATAGCAAGCGAACTGTGCCCCGCTTGCAATGTCGTCGCGCTTTCTCTTCTGAGCACGTCGTTTTCTTGGTTCATCTTTCCTTCTTCTTTCTCTGCTAACAAACAAGCGTCAATTTCCGTCATCACCACAGGCGATGTACACTATGTTCCTGGTCTCCCTATTCTCCTCGACATATCCTTTGCTTCCATCTTTTCTCAGCCGCTTCGTGAGCAAAATGTTAAGGCTGTTCGTGAACATCTTCAATTTAGGTCGGTGGAAGTCCCAGAAGCTGCTGCTGCCGACGTTAAGCTCGTCCCGGACTTGGTCAGTGAAGAACACCTGCATGGTGGCCATGGCGTTCATGCTGGGATGCTCGGCGGAGGGGTTGGAAACGTGCCCGATGGAGGGGTATAATCAAGAGGGGGTGAGAGGAGCGCTCGGGATAGGGAGGAGGTACGATGTTCCCCTTGTTGTCGCCGTCGGGAAGAAGGTCGAGGGGAGGGAAGAGCCTGAAGATGGAGTCGGAGTTAAACATGGGAGGGGGGAAGGAGGAAGGAAGACAAGAAGGTTCCCGGGGGAGGAAAAGGTTACTTTTTTTTAGTACCGCGCAGTAGAATTGCCGAATTATCGTATGTATTCAGGGACAAAAATTAAGTGGTCATTGATGGATTGTTCTCGGTAAATTTATCATCGGGTAGGGGCAGCGATCGATCCCCACAGTAGGCGCAATGAAGATGCAATGAAGGGTTTTAGAGAGGAGATTTTTTGTAATAAGCATTTGAACGGCTTCTTGCTTAATCTTAATTTGTCGCAACATTTACGCATACATTAAATCTCCCACGAAGGGGCCGAGGAGGGAGAGCGTTATTTCCCTAAGCTTGAGTTTGCCTTGAGCGTCGAAGTAAATTTACGCGCGCCTCGACCTAACTCCTCACCACATTCCCCAGCCACCAGAACCCCCGTATCCATCCAGGCTCGCAGTGAAGTTTACCTTGCCTTTCGCCCACGTGATCGTAACGTCCTTCACGTATGCATGCGAGTAGCGGAAGCTCTTGCCCGCCTTGGTTTTGCCGACCGCCTTGCACAGCTCCGTGTGGCTGAGATCGAAGGAGGCAGTGGCCCCTGGCTCCTTTTTGAGCTCGGGGTGATCCCGGCTGTTGGGCGAGAGGAACACCTCGCAGACCTCGTTCCAGTTAGCGAAGAGGCCAGAAGGGTAGGAGAACTTGACATCATCCTGCTTGTAGTGCCAGATGTTACTCCTGATAGTGTCCCCGGCGGTCTTCTTCAGGCTCCGGATCCGCGCCATCTTCTCCTTGTCCGCGGCGGCCTTCTCCTTCCTCTCCTTTGTCGCTGCCGCCTTCGCAGACTTGGCTTTCTCCTTCTCCAGCTGTACCGCAGCCTTCGCCAGGGCGCGGTCTTCCTTGCTGAGCTTGGCCTTCTTGCTCTTCGGGTCGCCGCTGTCCGCGACCTGCTCCTTCTTCTTCAAAACCTCCTCCATCTGTGTGCGGCGAGCGCATATGAGAGTGAGCGCATATGAGAGTGAGCGCTGGAGCCTGGGGGGGGGGTGGAGGTGGAACCGCTCCGCAGCTGTTCACCCAGCATTCCCTGGGTTGGAGCTGCCGCCGCCGCCTCAAGCCCGTTCGCTATGAGCACTCACCTTCTGCTTGGACGCCTCCTTCACCGACTTCAGGCTTCTGCTAAGTCCCGGGAAGAGAGAAGAGAGAGAGGAGATAGTGGAATCGGGGATCTCGGACGCCGCAATCAGCTCCGAAGCAGACGAGACGGACGTCCACAGGGTGGGAGAGAAAAAAGTGTTGCTGATGTTCGCCTCGGTAGTGGAGATCATGTTCAACTCGGCAGTGGTGATCGGCCTCGTGGAGGACATGGTGGTGGTCACCGAAGAGGGCGTCGAGGCGGTGGTGGGGGTCAGGCCGGGAGTGATGGCTGCAGCGGACCTCTTCTTAGATAAGGGCGTCTTCGCAGCAGGCGTGACAGGCTGCTTCACTCCAGGGGTGAAGACCCAATCATCCAGGTCAGGATCGAAGTAAACAGGATCGGCGAAGGCACCGTCGGCGGAAACTACCTCAAGGTCGCAACCATTGCACCGCACGACACAGGGGAACGTGCCCTCGCCCTCCCAGGTGACAGATATCAGAGAGCCCTCGGAGATTCTCTTTGCGCTCTCCTTCGGCTTCTCCTTCGGCTTCCCCTCTTCCTGCCCGAAGAGTTCAGGCCTCGTTTTCGTCAATACGGCCATAACTCCTCCATGCATGAGTGCCTCCTCTCTGAGTCTGGAAAGCTCGCTCATGACAAAGAGTATAGAGGTAATAAAGTTGTGGTAGTACAGTAGATGGGGTCTGTAATGTGTAATAAGATCGAATATAGATAAGATTGAATGGAGATATTCCCTTTTGGTGTTATAACTGTTGAAGCGGAAGGGCGGCGGCAAAAATCAGAAATCAGAATTTCAGAAGAAGAAGGCCAACGACCTTTGAAACTTTTAAAAGAGAGATTCCAGCTTCAATCCTTTCAAAAAATCTGTAAGAATAGTTCTATACACACACTCCGCCACAGTATTGTCGCGTCGCAGTTGAATCCAATCCCCATCATTCCCACTCTCCCCGTTATCTATCTCAACGGAACTGGCACAAACGGAATTGAAACGGATCTCTCTAATGAACAAACATAAACTCACCCCCGTTGGCAACCGTCCGTTCCTCAATCTCTTTCGCGTTGCATTAGATCTGACAACAGGGGTTTTGATTGGTGTGGGTGGATACAGTGTGTATAAGAACGGATTCTTCTGGAAGAGCGATAGATTCCAAAGCCAGAAAGAGCAAAAGAAGTGAAAAGTGAAGTAGTTTTTTATTACCATTGTAAGGGTTGAATGAGATTGAGAGAATGAATGAGATTGAAGATTGTTTAGAAGAAAAACCTAGTCTCCTTTAGAAATTAGCGAAAAGAAAAGATCCTCCATCACTGCTCCATCACCGCTCCATCACTGCTCCATCACCGCTCCATCACTGCTCCATCACCGCTCCATCCCCCTCCTCAAGACGTCCCTCCGCCCCTTCTCCCTCCTCTCCTCCCCCTTCCTCCTCTCCTCCCCCCTAGCCCTCCTCTCCCCCTCCAT
>Ga0209832_1000535_pt1 | contig 22523 bp, 17 predicted proteins | sample COGITO_mtgs_1104_2_FD_185516 | JGI IMG/M metagenome (GOLD analysis project Ga0209832, IMG submission 185516) | Pelagic marine microbial communities from North Sea - COGITO_mtgs_110407 (SPAdes) (version 2) | ecosystem: Environmental > Aquatic > Marine > Epipelagic ...
CACGTCGCACTTGCTTTTACCATTGATTTCACCAAATTTACCAAAGTCTGCCTCCAATCCGCCTCTCTTTTCATTGACATTCTTGCTGTCCTCTCTTGGCTTGTAGCCACGCGTGGGAATGGGCTCATGAGCCAATTTTGTTGAAGCACTTACGTAAAAGACAGGATGATTCGCTTCCAGGTATGCATTACCCAAAGATTGGTCCTCGAATCGGAACAACCGCAAGACAATCTCAAAAAACGTAAAATCAGAGAATAGCCCCAAGTCCGAGGGGACTGGTGTGAGGTTGATGGCAGACTCGTCCACACCGCTAGCAACCATCAGGGTGGGGTACTTGTACCCTCGGTACTCCCCCCCCCACAAGAAGCCGACAAAGAATATTATAATTCGAAAGAAAAACATAATGCCACTGCTCCCAAGAATCACCAAAACCAGGCTGCCACTGCTCCCAAGAATCACCAAAACCAGGCTGCAACAAAGTGGACCGCTAGCGAAGATGCTCTCCTCCGCTCTTCTGTTCAGAAGCATGGCGGTAAAAACTGGAAGAAAATTGCCCTTGTGATACCTTCAAGAACCTCTGTACAGTGCCTCCACCGCTGGCAAAAAGTTCTGAGACCCGGTTTGAAGAAAGGTGGCTGGACGCCCGCAGAAGACGAAGTCATCAAGGGGGAGGTAGCGAAGAAGGGCGTGGGAAGCTGGACTGCCATTGCAGAGTCACTCCCCGGTAGGCTTGGGAAACAGTGTCGTGAGCGTTGGTACAACCACCTCAACCCCGTGCTCTCCTTTCTGCCTTTTACTGCGGAGGAAGACGAGATCATTTTGAGAGAAGTTGCTGAGAGGGGAACGAAATGGTGCGAAATATGCAAGCTGTTGACAGGTCGGAGCGACAACATGATCAAGAACCGGTGGAATTGCTCCTTGAAACATGGAAAGGGGTGTGGTGGCAGTGTTGCGAGATCGAGCAAGAAAAAAACTAAGGCTGCTTTAAAGAGCAAAACTGCAAAGAGTGTGGCCAAGTGTAGGAAGCGAAAATACCCTGGGCTTGATCAACAGGCCACAGTTCTGACACCAGTTACTGGACCAACATCTTCGGCTGCTATACCGGCGCCAACTACAATCAAGGCGCCAACTACAATCCCTTACAAAACTACAATCCCGGCGCCAGAGCAGTCAACTTTGTCGGGGGTACATGCGTATTCTTCACCTCTTCCTGTATCAGCCCCTTATCTATTACCACTCTCACAACAGCAGCAGACAAATTTGCCTGCCAGCTCCCTGAGTATGATGAACCCCTTCCTTCTTCCTACCTCTTACAGCCTGTCAACGATAGCCCCGAATTTGGTTACCCCTCCTTCAGTAACTTTTGGGGTAGTTCCCACTTTTTGCGCACCCTCGGGCAGGCCACCTAGCACCAGTGGCAGCAGCAGTGGGAGTGAGGACAGTATGGCAGGGTGCTTTGGTGGAAACGAAATGACGCTAAGCGAGGCAAGCGGGCTGATCATGCAATGGCGACAAAGCTGAAGACGGCCTTATGGATGGCAATTGATATCAATTGGTGGACATGAAAGACACTTTTAGCGTCTGCGACGCTGAAGTGATAATGTTTTTTAGTGAACTAATACGCGTAAAATTTGGGTTGCCAAAGTTTCTTCTGCCCTGCTTTGTTTTCAATCACTCTGATGGCAAAAAAAGTTCTGCTGACTAGTGCTCAAAGCATTGATGAGCCTGAGGTCTGGCTCCATTAGAGTGTTGACAGGCCCAACTCGCAAAAATCTCTGTAAAATATTTATCAAAATTATTTGGGGGGTGCGGCGAGAGCTGCCTAAGCCAGCAGCGCTACACCAAGCCCTTGTACTCTCCCCTTCGGGGGGGGGGGCTCTCATTTATCGAAATCAACGGTTCTTCGCAACCAATAATTTCTCCAGCTTCTCCTGCAGCATCTTGTTTTCACGCCTTAGAGTTTTCAACTCACGCTTCAGTTTATTCGTCGTCTGGCTATCTTTTGTGTCTTTAACGGCAGTGTCGTCGTCTTTCCCTAAAAACGATGCTGCTAAATCACCAATCTGGAGGGGAATCACCCCTATCCCTACCAAGATGCTCGCACAGACAACACACCGTCCCTCAAACGTGACGGGTACTATATCTCCAAACCCAACAGTCGTGAGCGTGCAGAGACCGAAATAAAGCGTTGTGAAGAAGTCTGAAAACGCCGGATTTACCGTTCGCTTTTGGTGTAGAAAAATTAGATTATGGGAGCTAGCTGGCAAGTTTATGCGTCTCTACAAAACACGGTAGACTCACCTCGCATTCGTATATCAGCCCTGTTGAGATGAACAAAAGCGTAAAGAGACTGGAGAAAACCCGAGCGAATTGTAGCTGTCTAAGATCGACCTGTTCTATTCCGAGTTTCTGCTCGATCTTGAAAAACTCCTCTGGATCGAGAAATCGCTGGATTCGGAGGATTCGTAAAAGGCGGAGGAGCTGAAACGAAGCCAAAGTTGGAGATGCAGGCATCAACAAGTTGAGAAGATTTGGCACAAACGATATTAAGTCAATCAGTGCTAAGGGCGACATGAGGTAGCTCGTCGAGAACTTAGCAGCGTATCCTCTCAAGCAGTATTCAACAAAGAAAAAAGCAGAAATGCCTTCCTCTGCATATCTGATCATCTCAGTCTCGGAACCACCAAGTTTTAGAGTGCCAAGGGCGTATAGGAAGGCCGTGAGAATCGTGGCCGCGCCAGAAAATATTTCAAATTCCGGCGACGACAGCACTGAGGTCAGGGAAGTGGTTTCGGTGTCGTCTGCATCGTACTTTTGGATGCTGTGCAGAGCTGTCTTTGTTGCTGTCGTCGCTGACGGAATAGGATACCCAGGGTTATTGCTACCAGGCCAACGACCCAGTAAGTAACCCCTGCCTCCATAGCGATTAGATGACGAATACCGAGTAGATAAAGAATACCGAGTAGAACTTTTACATATTACAGGTGGTGCGGAGAATGAGTGGGGCACTCTGAAGAGGTCAAAACTAGAGCAAGATGACAGTGCCAAAATGAAAATTTCAAGTACCTTTTGCATATGGAAAAAACTTCTTGCTCTTCAAGTGAGAATGCCGATACAATAAAGAATCTGAAAAAATCAGGAAAACAAGACAAAGGGGCAGAAGAAAGAAGTTGAGTGTCACCGACACGCGCGCAGCCAAAGAAGCAGGTTGTGACAGTTTATAATCGATTTGTGTAAATTGCAGAAGAAATGGACGTTTTAAGGCTGGCAGGTCATTAAAAACTTTGTTATGAAAGGGAACCAATACAAAACAGTTTGAGAGAAGGGAAAAACATTTTCTCGGCAAAAGAGTTTAATGGGGGCTTAAAGTTAGCTCATTCTTCTACCCCACCATGCCTGACAACCTCTCCGAGGTGGCGGAGAGACCCGCTATCGGTGTGCCGGTAAAAGATACCCTAGGAACGAAAGCTGGGACATCAGAAACTATAAACGAGGCTGTGAATACAAGAGCAATTGGGAATACAGAACATTACGCAACATTTTTGCAGATATTTACATCTCTTCCTCGTGATGTGCTGGATACGATTTGGCAACGCTGCGATGGTGTCATGGAGAGGGCAGTCGATGATGCTTTGGCGGTTAAGAGGGAAGTGAGCCCTAAGAACAGCAATGGAAGAAACGGAGGCAGCTCTATCTTGAACACACCGGTTCATACTCCCCCTCGAATTAGCTCCCCTTCGCCTGTGGCAGAATGGCTCTCAAATAAAAACGAAAAGAACTATGACAAAGATGGTGACAAAGATGGTGACAAAGATGGTGACAAAGATAGTAAAAGCAACAATGGTGCTGCCCCAGCCTTTCTGCCCTTTAACTCCCCCCTGGGCAAACGTTTGTCGATACTACATACTGAAACGAGTGATCGTCCTCCACCTGAGTTTATTCAACCTCAACCGAACACGACAAATCGAGAACAACAGAACAATAATAAATTCCATGTTCCTTCCTCGTTGCCTTCCGGTTTTCTCACGATTCCAGAGTCGCACGCCCTCAAATTGCCGTCCTCGCAGCCGCCCTTCGATTTGCAGTGGACTCTTGTCAGTGCTCTTTTTAAATCCATCACCAAACAACACCGTTCGCACTATAAATCTCGTCAAGCTCCTCATGAGGATGAACAGCGCTTTGTTTGCTTTTCGTTAACAATGCGTGAGAGGGTTCCAGGAGGTGGTTTGGGAATGACGGTGAGGGAGGAAGCGGGAAAGGTTTATGTACACGTAGTCCCACCCTGGACTAATTCTTCCTCGAAGAATTCGATTTCAGACGAACTCAAACCGCGTCAGAACGATCTCATTCTTGGTGTGAATGCGACGGCTTTTCTCCAATCTGCTGTCGCCGGGGATACAACGACGAACAAGAGCAGCAAAGTTGCATCAGCTAAGGAGGTCCTTGAGGGAGCTGTGGGAGAGATTGTAAGGCTAGTGGGAAGGGGACGAGGCGGTGATGGCGGCAGAGGGGCTGTGGTCATGCATTTCTGCCGCGAAAAACGAAAAGAGGGTGATGATGGCGATGTTGGGGAGCCAGTTGCGAATAAAGAAGAAAAAGCCAGGCCAGCAGATAAATCAGAACCGCTGCATCCATTGGTTGCACACCTTGTTGAGCGGCAAATACTAACGAGCCAAGACTCAACAGATTTAGCGTCGCGCCTATGGAGGCAGTATTCTTGGAGAGCGCAAGAATGGGAAAGATCCTCTGCGCGGTGGATTCGCATCACGGAGGAGAGTTCGGGAACGTCCGCCTTTAGCAAAGTTAGAGATATAGCAAAGGTGGCGCCGGATCCGCTTGGTGATAATTTCTTAACAACTCCTCTGGGATGTAGGGCTGCGATGACAAGAGGCAATGAAAGTGGGAGCGATGCCGATGCGGACGCAAATGATGAAACTCCGGCGATATGCGTTGTGAAAATTCGAAAGCACTTGTCCGTCCGGATAATTGCTTGTGTGGAGCCACCAGCACCGGTGTCTGGCAAGAACAAAAACAAGAACAAGAACAAAAGTAAGGGCGATGCGATTGCCAACCCCCCTGATGAAGGGACTCACTACACAATATGGGTGTACAACTCCACTACAAACACCGAATGGACTCTCGCTGCGCCTAAATCCTACGACGACTTCCTCCGGCTCCGAAACTTTCTTATAGCGACTCGACCGAGCATTTCTCAAATCCCTTTTCCGAAACGCGCCGGCATACTGACAGATCTCACTTCATCCCTTCTGTCCCCTTCCTCGGCTTCAGCGCATCACAATTTATCTCACGAAGAAGCTCGACGAGAAACTCTCGAAAAGTTTCTCCGGAAAGTTGTAGGCCTAGTCTTTACTAGCGGCTTTTGTGAGGGAGGGTATGAGTGTTGTCTCGCCATGCAGAGATTTCTCCAATGCAATCCGTCTGGTTCCATCGGGGGCGATGACCGAACTACCTCCAACAGCGAAGACAAAGATGAAGATGAAGATAAAGATGAGGGCTGCGTCAGTGGCAATCGATCCGCTACACTTGTAAAAGCTGTCCAGTGCTATGTCGCCCGAATATTCCTCCTCCCACAGATTGACCAGCTCATCACCCACTTTGTACTCTCTTGCAAGGCGCAATCTCCGAGCAATGCAGAGCTGATCAATATGGTAAATTCAAAAGGCCATGGAGAGCTGAAGAAGAGCGCAGAGGAACAAATGGAGCGTGTTCGTGGATTTCTGGAGCGCATGGAAGACCTGGTTATGCGGGGAGGGGAGGCTGATTTGGATGAAATCAGGAGGTACTACCACATGGACAAGGGCTCATCATCGTCATCAAATATCAACGTCACAGAGAATAAATTCGTGCGGTTTGGGATTCGGAAGCAGATCGAGGTGGAAATCTACGTTCCCCTTCGCTCGACTCTATCCAAGGCAATTGTCAACGGGTGGAGATTCGAGGACGTGCAGGTCTCGACAATGATGCGTAAACTTCGGAATGAAGATCAGACATTCTTTAAAATTCCTGTGGAAAATCAGAGATCTTGCGAATGGAAGTCAGCGTGTGAGATTTTACGTGTGGGGGCCAAGAAGACGTTGCCATGCGAAAAACTGGCCGCGATTGTAGATTGTGCCGAAGAAATCACCAAGCTTCACGGGTTGGCGGAGGAGGTCAGCCAGCTCACAGCGGACGATCTAGTCCCGATTTTTATTTTCGTGGTAGTTCGTAGTGACGTAGAAAGGCCATTGAGCTTAATCAGTCTTTTACAGAACGTTTGCAACTCAGACAGTCGAATTGGGGAGATGGGATACTATCTATCAACATTTGAGGCCGCAATTAACTATGTTCAAATGCTGATGGCGGAGGACAGCAATGGCGAAGGCAAAAATACTAGTGATGACGGTAGTGAAGGAAAAGTAGGGCTTGAATTTGAGGCTGAACTGCCAGATAACAACGCCTCGATAGAAAAGGTAACTAGGGATATGAATAATGCCTTGCAAGAGACTGGCTTTATAACTTGACACAGGCACACCTCAGCACATCATCGTCACCTACAAAAAAATTTCCTTCTTATTCTTGGTTATTATTGCAACCGTTTTGCGCGAAAGCCTCCTCGCAAGCGTAGTTGCCGCTCTCAAACCCTGCTGTGGGGTCGGGAGGGGCTCGCCGAACTTCCTTCCCCATGGTTCATAACGAGTTTAACAACCTTCTCTCCGGTAATGATATCTTCCTCGTTGATTTTGAAGGAGACATTATTGCTGAGCGTCTCGATATAAGTCTCCGTTGCCTCTATGTCGACGCTCACAAGACTCGGTACTCTGATGCTGGTCCTAGAGAGGACAAGTTCTACCCCCCTGACTTTCACAGCATCTGCAACAGGTTTGGCTGCAATGTCAATAATCCTTCCCTTTCTTTGGTTACTAAAAGAAACGTCGCACTCCACAGGTTCTATCTCTATATCATCACCCTTGTCTAAAGCGTCGATGACGTTACACCTGACCCTAAATTTTCTGTTGATTTTCTCATTAATTTCAGCAGAAGTTGAAGGTCGGGAGACGACACATGAGTCTTCTTCAAGAGACTTGCGGTATTCTCTTTCAGGCGCATCTGTCGTGTCAAGCTTTCCTAGATGTTTGCGGACGCTTGCCCTGCGTTCTCTGGTATCATTTTCTCCATCCTGGCCAACAGCACCCTCCCCCTGATCTTTTATGAGCGAGTCACTGTAATTCAATGCAAGAAGACGCTCTAGTATTTTGTCGTTAACGTTGTTTTCAGAGTCGTTGTTATCACTATCATCTTCGTCGTCGTCTTCTTCCTTCAAAACGTCATGTATGACATTGCGATTCCCACTACCTACCGCCACAGAATGTTCAGCGATGAGCTTTGGATTGATGAATTTAACCGACATTCTGTCATCATCGTCAAAGGTCACATTGGCGTAATCCAGCAGTCCCCAAGCTAAATCAAGCAGCTCATTTCTGGTGGCGTTGATCTCCTCTTCGCCATCTTCTCCGATCAAATGGGCATTCTTAACATCTAACACCTCGCGGGCGCCTTTCACCCCTAAATCAACCCAACAGTCAAGATGGATGTTGTTGACTTCGTGAATCTTCTTGGAGGTAACATGGATACGAATTTTTCCGTTCCTTTTTTTAATGATGTCAACTGACGCCTGACATCTTGCCTCCGCGTGTCCGTTGCGTAGTATTGTCACCCCCTTGTTCTGTTTCAGCAAATGGAACTCTCCTTTGCTCGGCATTATAGAGCTCATTTGTCTCGTGAATCTTTTCCGTAAATCGGCATTCGCTTTTGGCGGCTCTTTCGATCCTTCGACCATTTCTCTGTTTAGATTTTTAGCGCTGAGCGCCTTGACATCTTTCATCGCCGCCGATCCAATCTGCTTGAGATCCTCGTGAGCGTTGACCTTCCTTGTGTTGGGAGAGAGGATAGAAGGGGCAGATTGTCCCTTCTTCAGGCTTGGGGGAGACGAGGGTTGACCGTCAGCTCTATTCGAATCAACCGACACCATCTCTTTCTTCTCCTTTTTTGTCTCAGGACCCATGATTGCCTCTGGAATTTTGGTGATATTATTCTTGGTGACGTTCTTACTACCCCTGGAGGCCCATTCGGTAGTAATACTTCCGCTTAGCGTCGATTCTACCTCTTCACTCTCACGAATTTCATCATTCAGCTTCCTTAAGCCACGCTTGCTGACCTCGCTGATGCTACTCTCATCCCCCTCATACTTAACCATCCTCAGCCTGTTAACAATTTTGTCATGATGGATCGAATCCTGAAGGAGCTGCTTCACGTCGTGGTCACTCTTGACACTGAGCATTCTCGCAAGAATCTGCTTGTTGGCGTGCGATATTCTCGCCAACTCTTGCGAGCGACGGATGGCATTGAGGGATTTCTTTGGGCGAACATTCGGCGAGTTCTCCCCACCACCACCACTACCGGAGGTGGTGATGATTTTTGTCATTTTGCGAAGGAGGAGCTTGTTGCCTCGCATTATCTCTCCATCTCTTTCCCTCCGCATTTGTTTTTTCTTCTGTCGGAGCTTCAGGTGTTTCATCTTTGAAGTCTGGGGAAGAGTGTTGTCTAAGGTACCTGTTCCGAGGGTCCGAGATTTTATGGACGATATCTTGGCATGATGGAGGCTCTTCAGCCGATCCAACTCTAGATTCTTCAGATAGGGCTGCGGGATTTTCTCATATCCCACACGCCCTCGGTACATCTTTCTGTTGGTGTTGCGTGGGGGGGTTGGGCTGTTGTGATATAGATGCAAGAAAAGTATAGGATTAATATGTCTATTTGACGTTGCAACAGGATGTATTTGGTGAGATTTGGTGATAGTTTCCCTCGATTTGTTGCTTTTTGGGGGGGATGGCTGCTTTCACGAGCTTCCGAGCTCCGAGCTTTCATGCTCGGACTCTTCTGAAGCAATACAAGGTCACACATGAGCACTCCGAAACGAAAAGTCAAGAAGAAGGCTACTGGTGGGTCAATTGGTTCTCCCTCGGCAATCCCTTCTCCTAGACCGTCCCCATCTCGCTCAATCAAATCACCAAAATCTTTGAATTCAAGCAAAAAGAAGAAGGTGGTCAAGAAGAAGAAGGCTTCAGATTCCCTCGACAAGGGTAGAACCGGAGATGGTGATGATCAGAGTTTTCCCGTTGCAATTGCTGGTACCGCCGACATTGTTCGGAATAGCAATGACAGCAGCCTGATGAGTTTGTCAATCCTTTCTACCTCCCGAGAAGAATCGATGGAGATACTTCCCCCTCCACCCACTGATGAGAGTGGGCGAAGCAGCAAAACAAGGCGATCGATGGGGCGATCTACAATGTCTTCTCTCGCCTACTCTCCGTCCACAAAATCTACCGCAAAATCCATTAAAATATCCACCACAGCTAAAGAAGCTGCTGAAGCCAAACAATCCAAAAGTAGCCCCACCGTGAGTGGTGCCGTCGGTGTTTCAACTGAAAAACTTTCGTCTCTGATGAGCTTTCTTGATGGCATGGAATCTGGCAACCCGGCCTCGGTGCAATCGCCACAGCGATCAGTCAATACTAAATCAACAACACTGAGCTTCAGATCTATGGTACGAGAAGGGAGGAAAGATATTGGGCGAGAAGAGAAATTAGTACGCGATAGCGTTGCCCCTGGGAAGAAGTGGATCTGGGATGATTGGGGGGCTGATGATGCTAACAGCAGGAGCGTGATAGACGACAATACAGAGGAGAGCCGCTATTTGTCTGTTTTGGCTGGTGAGGAATCATTCAACGCTCCAATTGACGGTAAAGACAGCTCCGACAGAGACGCCGACAGTGATAGTAGAAACAACAATGTCAGCACTATCAACACCAGCACCATCACCGATAAGTACAACGACGAAGACTTCTCGATCGATGACTCGCACAACCCACCGTTGTCCTCCCTCACCCAAGCGACCACAACATCTACTCACAATCAAATCAAGCAGAAAATCCAGGCGATGAGGGGCGAGCTCGAAGAGAAACGGCAAGAAGTGATTGCGCTTAAGGCTTCAATCGCGCGAAAAACTTCCAGCCACTCTCGAGTTCGCAAGCAAATCGAGGAGAGCTGGGAAGAGAGGATCAGAAAGCGGAGGGAAGAGGCACGTCAAACTAAGCGGAGGCAAGAAGAGTTTGCCGAGAGGCTAGAAAAAGACTGCGAAATGATCATAAAACGAAAAGCAGGTCTCGAAGAGGTCTTGCACTACAGGCTTGAGAGCCGCACTGCCACTGTCGATACAGCCAAAAAGGAGGTTGAAAAGGCAATGAAACTAGAGAGAGAAAATTGGCTTCAAGCGGAGAGAATCAGGCTAGAGCGGCTCGCCGACGCAAAGTCGCAGGACCTCAAAAAGGACGCCGTAAAGGCACTGGAACCTGAGCTAGAGAGACTGCTGTCTGGAAACAAGCTCGACCTCAAGCAGCGCCGGGAGGAAGCGGAGGAAATGTTCGAGGCGTTCAAAAACGAGCGAAAAAGGGAAGCTCAGATCGCTCTCGGTGAGGAAAAGAGGAGGCTAGAAAACGAAGCTTTAGAGGAGTCAGAAAAAATTCGTTCTCAGCAGAGTATTCGCCTCCTACAAACTGCAGAGAGCCACGAGCAGGACCTGAAATCTGCCAGGGAACTTTGGAACAGAGAAATGGAAAGCGAGCGACAGAAATTTGAGAGCGAAAGGAAACGACGGAACAACACATACGCGTCAGAGCTTGCCGAACTGCGAGAGATTGAGGGGGAACGCCTTGCCGAGATGTCCCGCGCGCATGAGCAAGAAATGAAATCGATCCATGAGAAGCGGGAGTTCGCCATCGCCGAGAAGCAGCGACAAAATGCTGCCGCCAACGAGAACTGGCAGCGGCTGAGGTTGGAAGAAATTCGTGAAGACGTTGAAAAGCGAGAGCTCACGCAGATCAAAGCACTGAGAGAGCAGAGCAACGCAGAGTTGGAAATGGTGCTCTCAAGACTGGAGGCACAGAGTGCCAACGAAGTTCAGGGAATAAACGACGACGGGAAGATGAATCTCGAGACCAAGAAGAGTGAATACGACAAAGAAAAAGAAAAAATTAAGGAAGAAGAGGCCGTCATGATGTCTCGTTTTGCTTTGGAAAAGGAGAAGGAAGAGATATCGCGGGAAGAATGCAATCTCTTGAACAGCCGAGTGACGGCAATGGAGCGCCGCGTGGCCTCGTCTGAGGAAAATCTGAAAAAAGAAAAGTCCAGGTTGTCGCTCCTCACGGCAGAGTGCGAGGAGAAAATCAACAGAGTGAAGCATGGACGGGCGCGGGGGGTCGAGTTGCTAGAGCACCAGCTTAAGAACTTGCAGCTGCAGGTCGATGATCTCACAGTAACACTCGTTGACACCCGGCCGCTACACCAAGCTGAGTATGCTAAGCTAGAAAAAAAGAACCGAGAGGAGATCGAGAGTGTAGAAATCCGAGTGGCTACCATCATCGAGGCGAAAGAGGATCTTCTAAGGAAGAAAGAATTCGAATATAAGGAGGTCTGCAACGAGGCACAGCACCGGTTGAATGAATTAGACGTCTTACGGAAGCAAGACCTCGAGACCTTGTAATTATTTAACTGTCGTAATGAATTTATGTATGGCGACACACTTTCGTTTCTCAATCTTACATCTTCCCGCTTAAAAAAAATCAATTTGCCATTGGGTTTTCTACCATTTCTATAAGGGAGGACTCTCTTAAATTGTTCTGTTCCCCTCCCCTCCCACTAAAATTATACAATGAGTCGAATTTCTCCCGCCGTAAACTATCGATCCTTCTGTCGCTGCTATCAAATGAATCAATAGATGAATTAGTCAATGGTAGGTTCGCCTCGGTATTGGTGCCTCTTTCTTTCCCTTTGCAGGACAACGCAGCAGCAAGGAGACACATGAGTAACCCTGTCAACCCAGCCCCAGCAAAAATTGCCTCCTTCCAGCACCCCTTCCACCCTCCCTTTTCACCAGCAACGCACTTTTCCCATCCTTTCTCAACTTCCCTGATCACCCTGTCAGCAAGCCCTTTCGCCCCTACACCTTTCGGGAAGGCTTCCTGACGGAGGATGACATGGGTAGTGGGTTGTGATGAAGGACCTATGCTAGGGGAGTTACTCGGGAAGGCACTCGGCTCGGCACTCGGCTCAGCACTCAAAGATAAAATACTGGAGGCTATACTAGGGAAGACAGTCGGTGAGCTACTTGGCAAGGCACTAGGATTTTGACTCGGAAACAGAGTAGGCTGCGAGCTGGACGGATTATTGGTCGGTATCTCACTTGGCTGCACGCTTGGCGAGGCGCTAGGTGCCTGGGTGGGTGTCGTCGGTGAGCTACTTGGCAAGGCACTAGGATTTTGACTCGGAAACAGAGTAGGCTGCGAGCTGGACGGATTATTGGTCGGTATCTCACTTGGCTGCACGCTTGGCGAGGCGCTAGGTGCCTGGGTGGGTGCTTGGCTAGGCGACTCTGTAGTCACCGCACACTCCCAAAGCCTCTCTCCCGTCCGATTCGCCCTTTGCGCCTCGTACAGTGAGTTCGGGAATACGTGAATCCCGTTAGAGTCGTGTTGTCCTTCGCCATCGACGGTTCCGCCTCTACCCCCAATGTTATAGTTCCTAGCGATGCCGGGGTCTTCGACTACAAACTCAAGAGTACTTTCGTGTGTCTCTAGCGCTACACAGTTCCAAAAGGTGATATACGCTCCCGACCAGCCATGTCCGCTTCCCATAGCGCCTCTATCCCACGCCCGCATGGAGCCTCCCATGATGCGATCGTAAAGCTGCCCCTGAGCGTATCGATGGTGTGGACCAATGTCGGCGTAGGCGTCAAAAGCAGAACAAGAGACGAATGCGTTCGGGCCGGTAACCTTACTACCGCTCACATAGTCGTGTCGCCCGTGGTAAGACACCAAATCCTTGAAAAGAGTCAAGGAGCCATCAATATTGAAAGAGTATCTCCTGCCCCCGAAGATTCGAGATATGGGGGAATGAGACGAAGACTTTTGAGCGGTAACTTTCTGAGAGTTCTTCGTTGTGAAAATGCAAGATAGCCATTGGTGATAACACCGTACATCAGATACCCACGAATCACTTACTGAGTCAATGTGTATCATTGTTTTGGCGTGATTTTCTTCTCCCTCGGTGTTTTCCGTGCCACCAGGTTGATTAAAGAATGACTTCATTGTCAAATTGTGTATTCCGACTTCTTTGATCCTTCCGCCATGGGACCATGTCACCCTCCTAACCTTCCCCCCGCCCTCGTTGGCTCTGATATGGTGAGGTAAAGGGTGGTCAAGAGTAAGTACATTGACAGTGATTGCATCTTCCCCGTCTCCGATTTGCGCCACTTTAACGTCTACTAGGGTCCTTTCCCACACAAGCTCATAATCCCCTGCCTCCCACTGGTAGCAATCGGGCTCCTCGCAATCTGGTATCTGATCCATCCCAATCTCCCCGATCCACTCGTTTGTACTTATCCTGACAACCTCCACAATGTCCCCTACCTCAAATCCCCCTCCATGGACTACCTGTACGACCCTCGCACCAGCGTGTACATTATTATCTGTTATATCCTTCTCGCTGCCGGTGACGGCTGTCTTTCTGGCGTCCGACTGTCCACCGACTATAAAAAGCATAAAGTCCGCGGAATCACTCGTCGCCCAGATCGTAGTTCCTCCAGTTGGACCTGTCCCTTCGCCCCTGACGATCGTTTCAGAAGAATCGATCCGAAGTGACGATGAGACGAAGTAATCACCGGCTCTGAGCAGGACCACGCCTCCGAGGTCTAGCGCAGATTGAATGGCGGAGGAATCGTCATGGACGCAAGAGGAGATTTTGCGATAGCCGGAGGAGTCAGGGAGGGTCTGAATGCATTCTTCGAAGGTGCCAGACGGGGTCAAGACGGTTTTAGGTGTAGTCGTTATGTTAGTCGGTACGGGAACGTCACCGCTACGGTACCCAACTGTGCTGTAATCGATCATTTTATTTCCATTGGAGTCGGCAACGTAGTCGAGATCAATACCACCGTTGGGACGACATTTTGCCGTGGCAAAACGCGACTGGTGTAGGTCTGTCACCATTGACGTCGTCGGAGACAATAAGGAAGGTGACAAAGTACCCGATATGTGAGCTGTTTGATGTTTCACGTACGTACGACGAATAGAACAACCACCATTGCAAGAAGAAGTGCACCCAAGATCTGTGTTCATGTTGAGACGAAAGGCTATATATGATACTTTAGGGTAGTTCGCTGATTCTTTCCACTGGTTGTACATCGTTTTCATGTATGCAGTGATATTCAAAGTAATGTGACGCTCTTCGCCAGTCTCGGAAGTTATGAAACCATCGCTGAGCAAAACAGCATTAGTATCATCAACCCCTCCGCTCGGGTTTTCGAACCAGTCTTCTTCACCTAGTGATCCAGCGATGTTCCGAATACCGAGGCCATAGAGATCGACTTCATTCCCTTCGCCGATGGACGATACATCAGCGACTGTCAGATTCAGCTGCAAGGAGGAGACAGCTGATATGGCTGATGATATGGGCACAGTGAGGATCAGCGAAGTAGGGCGACGGCTGCAGGAGGAGGCAGAGCCCCCCACACCAATGTACGTAGTGGGGCTGGAGGAGGAGGGGGAAGAGGTTGTAAACGTGACAGATGACAAAGTAGAAGAATAGATGCGGTTAAGGATTTGGAAGGAGAGAGGAAATGTGGCCGGGTTCGGTTGGGGAGGCAAGACCGAGTCGGAGAGGGTGAGCGGAGGGAATATCAAAAAGACGTTTGAAAAAAGGAAGAGTGGAAGGATGAACATCGTTCTTAGATGGACAACGGGTAAGGAAGAAGTGCCATGGGAGATATTTTCGCCTTCTTTCCGTTTTCTTTGGTTTGCTTATTACGGAGTCAAGTCCTGATGATTTGGAGTAGTGAATCCTAGACAAATAGCCGACTTAGACTTTTTCCTTTAGAAGTGCAATTTCTTCTTGGACGTCTCGGGTTCTCTTTTGTGCCGAAGGAAGGTTTCACCATTTTGCTGCACACTTTCACCCAAAAAACAAACAAAACCTCCATCATGGGCTCCTCTACGAATAATTTGTGCATTGGAATGGCTGCAGTATATTCTTTCTTCGGTATTACGCTCGCCATCTCACCCAAGGTAAGAAAAAATGACGTTTATTTGTTCGCTCCCCTCTCTAAATCTTTCGCTCCACATATTGCTCGGGCAGTTTTTTTGGGGACCTGACTCTGCTCTCAGCTACTGGACAGAGATGGACACTTCAGGCGTTTGGTTTGGCCGAGCCATGGGCATCTGGATGACCGCTATAACTCTTTCGCCCTGGACAGCGGGCGTTTCCAAGTCTGCGCTCGCTAAGGTCTACATCGTCCCGAATGTGCTTTTCTTGGGCCTTTTCTTGCAGGCTTCGTTCTGTTTGGATAGCACGGGACCTGGTGCCAACGCAGCTCTTCCGTCACTCAACCTTTGGTGGACTCAGCTCCCTATCGCGGCTACGTTTCTCATGTGGAACGTCCAAGCGCTGGGGGAGGGGAAGAAAGCAGACTAAATGGAAGCTTGGGGGCTGCCCTTCTTAGGTGCCGTAGTGGTTGTAAAAACTAAGACAATCTCTTTTTATTTAATCAGAACAACCAAGCGGGCTCGTCGATCTTCTTTACAAGTGCTATCATTAACTTCAATAACTGTCACTCCCCTTAGCAAAGCGGGTGGCTGCCTTTTGGATAACCATAGAGTCTTGCGCCAGTGCTTTCTTGCTCTCCTCGAGTTCCTTCCTAAGCCTCTCCACCTCCCCCCCCGACATTAGATTTTTCATTATTGCTTCCATATCGTCCGTCTTGGACGAGTCTGCCCCCCCCTTCCCCCCCGAGGACGATGACAAGTTCGTTGGCCTCTTCCCCTTCTTCTTCTTTTGGCCCCTAGTGGCGCCGTCACCGCCGCCATAGGCGCTGCTGCCATAGGCACTTTCAGCATATGCACTGCCACTTGCATAGGCACCACCAGCTTGATTCTGTTGTTTTTTCTTATTTGTTTGCCGTGAGTTGCCTCCTGCTCCCATCGCTCCCACGCTCCCACTCCTAGCAATATTTCCCTGCTTCGGACCTCCTCTCATTCTCTTGGCAATGTTGAGTGGGTTGCCGACGGGAACCCCTAACCCTCTTCTCCCGCCCTCCCCATCCTCCCCAAGCTTGTTCTCCTCCCTGACAGCGTTGACCACATCGCTGTCCCCCCCGAGTCCCTCAAGGGCCTCCATTGCAAGGCACCTGTCTGCGTACTGGAAGGCCTGTTCGAGGAGGTTATTATCGAGGGTTGGGCGATTCCCTCCGCCGGATGACGATGACGATGAGGAGGCCTTCTTCTTTCCACCAAGCCCAGCATTCACCTTGCTTCGAACGTTGCTCACGTCAACACCATGGTTTATCTTGCCCTGAAATATTTGTGTTAGTTGTAACCGAACTTATATGATGGAATCAAACCATCGACAAACGACAGGAAAAGGAAAATCAAACAATCACACTCCAACTACTTCTTTTCAAACCATCTTACCTGCTCTTTCCGCTCCTTTTCTTTCTGTCTTTTTAGAGCAAGTTCGCTCCTCTTTTGTGCCTGAGAGGTAGAAAAATCAAAAGCGGGAGGGGCAGACGATAGCAAGTTGGATTCAAGGGAGGTGTAGAAATCCGAGGGCATTGTTAGGTCGGGCGGTGCTGCTAGTGTAGAGGCGGTTGAGGAGTGCCCCTCTTCTTCCTCTTCCTCCTGCTCAGCAGTCAGAAACCCGTAGTTTCCGCCCTCAGCGCTACCCTTGCTCCCACCCCCAATATTGTTCAAGTAATATTCCTCCTCGTCCAGCTTTCTATTCCTTTCCACTTCCTCCCTGACCATCTTTTCATAATCCCCCGAAGAAGCTTCTGAGTTGGTCAGTTGGTATTGATGTTCCTGGCTTTGACTCTGGAGGTAATCTGCTGAGTAGTCGATCTCTTCACCCCCTGAAGAAGTTGTGCCGTCACCGCTGGGGCTGGATCCCCAAAACAAACCGCCCTCCATCTTCCTAATTCTCACTTATTTTTGAAATAATAGTCAATAAAGGGGGAGTAGCTGCAGAGGGAGAAAGATTAATTGTTGTATTCACGAACAATAATGGCTTATAGAAGCTCTGCAAGTATTTTTTTGTTTCTTCCCTGAATTAGCTCATTAAAAATGTCTTGGGGCGAGGATGGGAGCCTTCTTCCTTCCAATTCCATCATTCATTCCGAAATCATCCAAAAAAATGATATAATTTCATTCAACAGCGAATAGACCGGTTGAATTTTCAAGACCCTAAAGTAAAACGAAGGAAGACGGGGATATGAGATAATTGTTATGATATATTTTGACGACAGATGAGATTGTATAGAGAGTGAAGTGCCTAGTTAAACTTAGCTCTCTCCATTTTCTGGTTCTGCCAAAAAGGTCTTAACACAATAATACTGTAGCAGTAGCAAAAGAAGCGACGAAACATTTTTTGTTGTGAGTAAAAAGTCCCTGTATGCGCCAGATTTCGGTCAACTCGATTTCAATGCGCTCTTGGTTCGCATCGCATCGCGTACTCACATAATGCTAACATTGTCCCTACTCCTCCTCACTCCAATCGCCTCTCTCCCGAGAGCCTTTGCGCACCCATTCGGATCTCCTTTATTTTCGAGCATCCATCTTCTCGCGAATTCCACCGCCTCGGCGGATGAAAAGACGTCAAAGAGGCCGTCGCATGCGAGGATAAGGAATTCATCAGAAGGAGATTGGATCACGGAAGAGACCTCAGGGGTGGCGATTACAAGAGGAGTGTGAGAACTTTTTTTCTCTGAGGTTGGGGCAAAACCGGAGTCGGATGAATCGTCTTCATAGTCGTCGGAGCCCTAGGAAAAAAACAAAAGAGGGGATTTAGATTTGTGCAAGTTAGTGTCCCATAATCCAGACTGTCCAATCAGATCAGATCAGTGCGTGCCGAAACAAACGTTTTGCTCTTACCTCTTCCCCCATCATCTCCCCTACTCCCCTCTTAAAGCCCCTATCCCCGAAAGCCCTGCTGACAGCTAGCTCCCCCATGACACGCTTGTGCAGTACGAAACCGCCTGCCATCCTGATTCTCTCCCCTTCGTCCCTCCTCGTAGGCTTGTGGTCGCTAGTAAGCTCCATGCACTCCCCCCCTCCCCTGCAAATGACAACCCTGCTGTCCCCCGTGTTCGCCGCAAAAATCCTCTGACCGAATGATACGACACAGGAAGCAGTAGAACCGCTTCCGTCGGAAGTCCCCTTGGTCTCGCTGAGAAAATGAGCATCAACTTTTTCGAAGGTGTCCTTGATAATCTCTCTCATTATCTGACCCACGCGGTCTGTTACCCCACCATCAGGTGTCATTTCCCCCTCTTTTTCTCCTTCCAACCCATCGTCCCCGAATTCGGTCTGACCTTTCCTTCCATTTCCTGACCCATCATCTAATCCATTACCCTCTTCCATCGCAATGAGCAGCTCTTGTCCCCTCTCAACCACACACTTCCTAAGTTCCCTTGGTAACTCCCCAACAATATAATCGCTACATCCATTCCCGCCATGCCCGTCAAAAACCCCAGCAAAGGACAAAAGCGGGGATAAAAGCGCAATCCTTGGGTCACCGAGGGGGACGATTTTGTCCCAGGCGTCCTTTTTGCCCTCTTCAGCAGGAGGGTAGAGCAAATGCTGGTGCACAACACTGCGATCTTCCATGGTTTTTCTCGCTCCGATGCTCTCGCTTCCGCCCCATTCCCATCTACCCCCGACGCCAAACCCGGTTCTCCCCACCACAAAACAATCCCCAACTCCTATTGACATTGGGCCGTACGGGGGGAGGAGACGCACGAAAGTGCCATTGGTTGAGTGGAGGTCAAGGAGGTGAAAGTGGTTAGAGCCAGGGGAGTAGATAAAGCAGAAGTGCGATCTCGACAGCTCGCGATCGGAGATACAGAGGGAGGCCTGCTTTTGGTTGAGGTTGTGCATAGTGTTAATATAGATGAGATAGGGTGTCAGCTTATAAAAGTGTACACAAACAGCAGAAAAGTAACGCAAAAAGTGACGCCAATAGCTACGCCAATATCAACGCCAATATCAACGTCAATAAAACGTCAATAGAAACGTCAATAGAAACGTCAATAGCAACACCGGCAGTAGTGCAACGCCTAATCGAAGCAATGGAACCAACCACGCACCTCACTTGTTCTCCCACAGACAAATGGACAATTATCTTTCCCCACCCTGATCAGTTCCCCCTCCCTTCCGCCCTTCTCAACTTTGACAAGGAGCTCTCCTATCTCCCCAGCCCCATCATCAACAACACTAAATACTGAGTTCCCCGCGGAGAAGACCGTTCCCACTAACATTGGGTAGCTCAAACTTCGGAGGCTTGTGAGTTGAATCCACCCAGCCGAATCAGAGGTGCCGCAAGGGATGACAGACAAAGAGGTAGGGGGGGAGAGGGAGGAGGAGTTGGGAGGAAGGAGGATGCCTGATCCAACGCGAATGGCAGCACTGCCTTCGGAATCACTCATCAACTTCCAACCAGTGGCAACTTCGTCTGCTTTATCGTTGCTGCAGCTCTTGTCACTGCCATAGTAATTCCTCTTGTCAATTTGATTTTCTAATTGGTAGTTTTCTAAGTCAGTCAATAACATGGCTGACCAGCACTCAGCAGAACCACTGCGGTCGGTCATTCCTTCATCTCCGATCCTAATAATTTCGCAACCTTCCTTCCTTCCGATTCTCACCCTCTTTTGCAAACCTTCAACAGCCTGCCCCGATACACCACACCAAAATGTCCACGTAGGTTTCTCCAGTCCCTCATCCTCGTCTTCAGACGTAGTGAACTTCAGAGTCATTAGTGGTAAGGAAGCGGTGTAAATCGATGCGAATCTTTTGGGGGGGGCAATCTGAGCAATTGACCCCACGGAGGAGGTACGAGAGTGGAGGGACACCGACTCGCGCCATAGGCTAGATCCGCGACGAGAATTTACTGAAGAGGGGTGCCATGCAGACATCTTCGAGAGCGACGAAGGAAAAAGGAGAAAGTAGGGAGAAGAAGAGGTTGTCTTGCCAAAGGTGTTTGAAAGAGGTTCTGCAGACTGGGAGGGATTTGGCTATTAAATTTTAGCTTACACGGATTTTGTGTATGAGGAGTTGGTATTCTGATAAAATCCTACCGCTTTTCTCAGCAGAAAATAGATACCCGGGCGTCTAAAAATTCTCCGCCCAAGCACGTGCCAAGCAGCGTGGAGCATCTTTGAAAAAAGGGTTGTCAACAATTTAGCTGCCCCTTCCCCCCCTCAAAGTCCACCTAGATGGCCTCCACTGAGCCCCCTAAACCGTCCGGTCCTCCCTTTTCTTATGTTGGCCTTCGAGCGCTATTCGCTTCATCGAACTCCTCCCCCGTCGATGACCTTCTCCTCAATCCCGTCGGTCCACGTCCCGCCGAGGATATACACGTTGGCGTTACTGAGATAGGGCGGAAGGAATGCAGAGCAGGGGACAGCAGAGTTTCAAGGAAGAAGGTGCGATTCACAGTAGAAACTCACCCAGAAAGCAGTACGACAAAGATTTTTCTCACCTTGCCTCGGGATATACAGCATAAAGTATATTTGAATGGGAAAAGAATTGAAAACTTTGCTCCTGGGGAGAGGAGCGATAAGGTCGGGAAAGTTAGGAAAGAAGAGAAACAAGAAGTGATGATACCATTGAACATGTTCGATTGTATATGCTTGTCAGAATACGGATGGGTCAACAGAGACAAAAGTCTTATTTCTGATTATTCCTATCGGCTTGAATCACTGACTGAGAAAGGTGCGTTTAGCCAACTGGGATCAAAGGAGGGGATGGATAAGGATGGTTTCGTGAGAAAGCAGCCGGTTGACAGAGAGGTGGAGGAATGCGTTATGAGTGAGGATAATGCTTTCGAATCAACCCAAGATTTCCATACAGCTCCGACGGACTTGGTTGTACTATGTGATGACAATGATGACGATAAAGGCGGTATTAAAGACCCTAAAGACAACTTACCACCTGGCGCCGGAAGTGAAAATGTTTTGAGCCTTCTCAAAAATGTTGAAGTCGATAAGGCCTTTGAGTGCCCTATTTGCCTAGATTTTCTCGTTCATGGCCTCGTCTGCATTACATGTCAAGGAAAATTCTGCTCTCAATGTGCTACTGAAAAGTGTGTTTTGGGGGATTGCGGTGGAAGCGTGATAAAATTGGCGTGGATTGATGAAATGGTTGAGAGGCACGTTTCTGCATTAGAGACAGCGGGAAAGGGGATGGTGGATGAGGAGAGGTTAGAGGCCTGTAAGATTTGGAGGGACAGGATGAAACTTGGGAGGGGTACCAACATTGGAGGGGCTCCAAAGAACAAAACCTTTGTAATTCCTGTAGAATCCCCTCAAAAGTCAATGAAAATCAACGGTAAGAGAAAAAGGTCGCCTGGTAGGAACAAGGACACACCCATTGAGATCGACTTGTGAGAGAATGGTGATAAGTAGATGTGTAGGCTTCGAATGTTTAGAAAAGAAGAATCTCTGAGGAGAACATTGTTTCTGTCTCAATCCGGTCAAATTTGAAACTGCTTCAGACTTGGCCTTGTTCATTGTATCATGAGTGGATTTTATGAAATCCGAGTTTGATATTTTTATAGGTTTTTCTTTGATTTTTAATAGTGTGTCAGTCAATTAGTTCAGAACCTCAACAGCCAGACTCGTTCACACGAGACCGACCACCAAAAGAACTTCTCATCATGACCTCCGAAACGAAACACGCTTAGGCCTTCTTCTTGGGGAGGAGGACGGCGTGGATGTTGGGGAGGACACCACCGGCAGCGATGGTGACTCCGCCAAGAAGCTTGTTGAGCTCCTCGTCGTTCTTGACGGCAAGGGTGATGTGGCGGGGGACAATGCGGGCCTTCTTGTTGTCGCGGGCGGCGTTTCCGGCGAGCTCAAGGATCTCGGCGCAGAGGTACTCAAGGACGGCGGCCATGTAGACACCGGCTCCCATACCGACGCGGGCTCCGTATCCTCCCTTCTTCAGGTAGCGGGCCAAACGGGCAACGGGGAACTGAAGTCCAGCCTTGCTGCTGGAGCTAGTGCTCTTTCCGGCCTTTCCGCGTCCTCCTTTTCCTTTTCCTGTCGTGATGATAAAGTGCGTGCGGGTTAGTAGGATGTTCATGTGCGTGTAAGGCTTTGTTTCATTCTGATACGACTAGCAAGGCAGTCTCCAATTTCTTGGCGGTGAGGCTGATGGTAAGGATTATTTTCCCTGACATTTAAAGGCGCACGGAAATATAAACCACACAGCGAGGCGAATCAGATTGCGGGGAGTAAGCAAGCTACGTACCAGACATGATTAAATTAAAATAAGTGTTTTGAAAGTATTTTGACTCCAGATTTGAGAAATCGGGCAGTGCGGGCAGCCGACAGAATATTATAAAATGAAAGATTCTGTCAAAAGTGG